>Ga0163163_10000011_pt1 | contig 264399 bp, 241 predicted proteins | sample S65metaG_FD_119766 | JGI IMG/M metagenome (GOLD analysis project Ga0163163, IMG submission 119766) | Switchgrass rhizosphere microbial communities from Kellogg Biological Station, Michigan, USA - S6-5 metaG | ecosystem: Host-associated > Plants > Roots > Rhizosphere > Soil | place: USA...
AGCTGTCCTTGGTCGGTCCGAGAAGCTGTGCGCGACCGCGGACGGAGGACCGTGGACGGACCTTGGACCGCGGACGACGCGTAGCACTGTGGACCCCGGACGCAGGACTTAGAACGACGCCTCGTCGCCGGACCTGTCCTTGGTCGGTCCGAGCACGCTGTGCGCGACCGTGGACGGATGACCGTGGACGGACCTTGGACCGCGGACGACGCGTAGCACCGTGGACCCCGGACGCTGGACTTAGGACGACGATTTCTCTTGTTTGCTACCGAGAAGCTTGCGGAGCGTCGGCTCGAGGTTTTCGCCGAGCGCCTCGCGGATCGAATCGTCCGCGCGCTTCAGGCGCCGCAACGCCTGCGAGTAGGACAGCCCCGCCTTCTTCATGACGATGGCGGCTTTCACGTTCCATTTCGCGTCGCGGAGCAACTCGGCTGACTCCTCGGGCGTGATCCCGGTCACCATCGCGACGATGCGCTGCGCGCGGTCCCGCAGCTTGTCGGATCCGGTCTGGACGTCGACCATCAGGTTGCCGTAGGTCTTGCCGATCTTGATCATCGCCAGCGTGGTGAGCATGTTGAGCACCATCTTGGTGGCGGTGCCCGCCTTCAGCCGCGTCGATCCGGCGATGACTTCGGGACCGACCGCCGGACCGATGATGAGATCGACGAAATTCTGCAGCTCGGTGCCCGGCCAGCACGTGACGAAGATGATGCGTGCGCCCTTCTTGCGAGCGCCGGTGAGCGCCCCGCGCACGAACTGCGTCATGCCGCTCGCCGAGACGCCGATGATCACGTCGCGTTTGGAGATGCGCAGCCTCGCGACGCTCCGCGCCCCTTCCTCGAAGTTGTCTTCGACGCCCTCGCGTGCGCGAAAGACTGCTTCCTGACCGCCCGCCATGATGGCCTGGACGAGCTTGGGCGGCGTGCCGAACGTCGGCGGCATCTCCGCCGCTTCGACGATGCCGAGCCGGCCGCTCGTGCCGGCCCCGACGAGCAACAGCCGGCCGCCCTTCTTGAGGGCGCCGGCGATGATTTCGACGCCGTGCGCGATGCGCTCGCGCTCTCGATGCACGGCCGCGACGACGCGGCGATCCTCGCTGCTGACGAGGTCGACCATGTCCAGCACCGACATGCGGTCGATGCCGAGCGTCGCCGGGTTAATGGCTTCTGTTGGGAGATCTTGCCACTTCGAATGGTACGGCATGACGAGCCCGGTGAAAGGCTGCTAAGAGTACTCAGATAGGGTCGCAACTGCAATCTTGACGGGAAACTCTTGGGAATTGCGGCCGATAGTGTTCTCATGACTCTCGTGCCGTCCCGACCTGAGGCGCCCGGCGCCGAGCCGCGGCTCTCCATGGCTATCGTGCGCTACCTGCGGCACGTCGAGGTCGAGCGCCGCATGGCCGCCAACACCATCGAAGCCTACCGGCGTGATCTGACGAAGCTCGCGGCGTTTGCGGCCGCGCGCGAATGCCAGCTCGAAGCGCTCGACCGCGCGGATCTCGAGGCGTTCGTGCGTGACGTGATGGCCGGCGGCCTGTCGCCGACGTCGACTGCGCGCCTGGTCGCGACCGTGCGCGGCTTCTATCGCTTTCTGCGTACGGTCGGCGATGTGGGGCAGAACCCAGCCGACGATCTGCACGCGCCGCGCACGCTGTCGTCCTTGCCGCATTCGCTCGCGCTCGACGACATCGACGCGCTGCTCCAGGCCCCCGACGTGTCGACGCCGAAGGGCCTGCGCGATCGCGCGCTGATTGAAGTGCTCTACGCGACCGGCCTGCGGGTATCGGAGCTCGTCGGCTTGCGCCTGTCCGACCTGCGCACGACCGAGGGGTTTCTGAAGTGCATTGGCAAGGGCAGCAAGGAGCGCATCGTGCCGATGGGCGATACGGCGGTGGAGTGGGTGCAGAAGTACATCGCCGAGGCACGGCCGGTGCTGCTCGGCAAGAAAACCAGTCCCTGGGTGTTCGTCAACGCGCGCGGCGGCGCCAGGCTGTCGCGTCTCGGCTTCTGGAAGATCCTCAAGGCTTGCGGGCGCCGCGCCGGCGTCCGCGGCCGCCTCAGTCCGCACGTACTGCGGCATTCGTTCGCGACGCATTTGCTCGAGCGTGGCGCCGATCTCCGCGCGATTCAAGCGATGCTCGGCCACGCCGATCTCTCGACGACGCAAATCTACACGCACGTTCTCGAAGCGCGGCTCCGCCAGGTCTATGACCGCTTCCATCCGCGCGCGTAGCCGCGCCGACCGGCATTTGACCGACCCGCGCTCGTCTAGTACTCTTAGCTGTTCCGCGGGTGCCCGTTAGCCCCCGCGTGCAAGGAGTCGTTCCATGGGGCGCAACGGCCGCCATCTGTTTACATCCGAGTCAGTCACCGAAGGTCATCCCGACAAGATCGCCGATCAGATTTCCGACGGCATTCTCGATTCCATCCTCGCGCAGGATCCGGTCGCCCGCGTCGCGTGCGAAACGCTCGTGACGACGGGGCTGGCCATCATTGCCGGCGAGATCACCACCAACTGCTACGTCGATTTCCAGAAGATCGTCCGCGAGGTCATCAAGGACGTCGGCTACACCCGCGCGAAGTACGGCTTCGACTACGAGACGTGCTCCGTTCTCTCCTCGATCCACGAACAGTCGCGCGACATCGGCCAGGGCGTCGATACCGGCGGGGCAGGGGACCAGGGCCTCATGTTCGGGTTTGCGTGCACGGAAACGCCCGAACTCATGCCGCTGCCGATCATGCTCTCGCACAAGCTCGTGCGCGGGCTGTCGGAGTTGCGCCGCACGGGCGTCGTCGACTACCTCCGGCCGGACGGCAAGTCGCAGGTCACGGTTGAGTACGAAGGGACGCGGCCGGTGCGCATCGACGCGATCGTGCTGTCCACCCAGCACAGCCCGACGGTCACGCAGGACACGATTCGCGAAGATCTGGTCGAGCGCATCATCAACAAGGTCATTCCCGCCGAGCTCGTCGACAAGAAGACGAAGATCTACGTCAACCCGACCGGCCGGTTCGTGACCGGGGGGCCGCACGGCGATGCCGGTGTCACCGGACGCAAGATCATCGTGGATACCTACGGCGGCGCCGCGCCGCACGGCGGTGGCGCGTTCTCGGGCAAAGATCCCACCAAGGTCGATCGATCGGCGTGCTACCTCGCGCGCTACGTCGCGAAGAACATCGTCGCGGCGGGCCTGGCGGATCGCGCGCTCGTGCAGCTCGCCTACGCGATCGGCGTCGCCGAACCGGTTTCGATCCTCGTCGATACGAGCGGAACGGGACGCGTCGCGGACGACAAGCTCGTCGAGCTCGTGCGCAGCCACTTCAAGCTCACGCCGCGCGGCATCATCGAGGCGCTCGATCTGCGGCGCCCGATCTACCGGAAGACCGCGGCGTTCGGCCATTTCGGCCGGACGGAGCCGGAGTTCACGTGGGAGCGCACGGACCGGGCGAGCGCGCTGCGCGCGGACGCCGGCCTCTAGACGCCCAGGGCGACCGGCGGCCGGAGCGCGGCCGCCGGCGTCTGACTTGAGGACGCGATTTGTCGCGCTTCCTTCGAACAACCTTCCTCGCGATGGCGGCGATGATCGCCGCCCTCGCGTGCTATGTCGGCGTCACGCTTCCGCCCCGAACCCTCGCGTTCGGCGCGACCGTGCCGCCGAATCTTGTTTTTGGGGCGTATCACGTCCACTCCGCTCGCTCCGACGGATCGGGCACGCCGGATGAGATCGCCGCGGCAGCCGCGCGCGCCGGCCTGCGCTTCGTCATCCTCACCGATCATGGCGACGCGACCCGGGCGCCGGATCCGCCGGCCTACCGGCACGGCGTGCTGTGCATCGACGCGGTCGAAATCAACACGCTGGCCGGGCACGTCGTCGCGCTCGGGCTCGATCGGGCCGCGCCGTATCCGCTGGCTGGCGAAGCGCGCGATGTCATCGAAGACGTCCATCGGCTGGGCGGGTGGGCCGTCGTCGCGCACCCGGATTCGCCGAATGCCGATCTGCGCTGGCGGGATTGGACCGCCGCGTACGACGGCGTCGAGTGGCTCAACGCGGATTCCGAGTGGCGGGACGAAGCGTCGGAGCGGCTGGTGGGCGTCGCGCTGCGCTCGATCGTGCGGCCCGCGGAATCGATCGCGTCGTTGTTTGCGCGACCGAGCCGGACGCTGCAGCGCTGGGACGCCGCGAGCCAGTCGCGCCCGATCGTGACGCTCGCCGGCGCCGATGCGCATGCGCGGTTCGACTGGCGGCGATCGGGCGAGCCGCGGCCGCCGACGATCATCGCCAGGCCGCGCTACGAAGACATGTTCCGTACCCTCGTGCAGGCCGTGGCCGTCGACGGGCTCACCGGCGACGCCGCGTCGGATGCGGCGCGCCTGCTCGAGGCGCTCGAACACGGCCGCACCTACACCGTCGTACGCGGCTTCGCAACGCCTGGCGTCCTCGAGTTCGCGGCCGACCAAAGCGGCACGACGACGATCCTCGGCGGACGGCTGCCGGACATGGGGCCGATGCGCATGCACGCGGCCATTGCCGACGTGCGCGATGTCGATCTCACGCTGCTTCGCGGCGGCGCGGTGCTCGCGAGAGGGAAGGGGAGCGTCGAGTTCGTGGGGCCGCCATCGCCGGGCACGTACCGCGTTGAAGCCTACTTGCCCGGGATGGGCATGCCGTGGATCGTCTCGAACCCGATCTACGCGGGCCCGGTGAACGTCGACGTCGCGTCGCCGCTCGCGCCGACCGCAGCGGTGGTCACACTCCCGCCGGACCGCGGCTGGCGGACCGAACACGACGCGGCGTCCACGGCCGAGCTCACGATGAGTCCGCTGCACGTCGCCTTGGGGTTCGCGCTCGGGCCGGGCACGCCGGCCGGGCAGTACGGAGCACTGGTGGCTGAAGTCGACGGTCCTGACGCCTTCGATGGCGTGCGCTTCATCGCGCGCGCCGATCGGCCGATGCGCGTGTCGGTGCAGGTGCGGCTGCTCGGCGGCCAGCGCTGGCGCCGGTCCGTGTACGTCGACGCCACCGCGCGGCCCATCGCCGTGACGTTGCAGGAGTTCGAGCCTGCCGAGGCGAATTCCGTCCTGCGGCCGACCGCCGCGCGCATTCGCAGCTTGCTCTTTGTCATCGACACGCTCAACGCCGTCCCCGGCACGCGGGGAACGCTCACGCTCGAATCGATCGCGCTGAGCAAGGCGCCGGCCGACGCCGGCGGCATGGCGCCTACGTCCGTGCGGTGAGCGTGAGGTAGGCGGCGCCGGCAAGAAAGAGAATGTTGGCCGCCCACGCCGCCAACGGCGCCGGCAGCACCGCGGCCGAGCCCATCGCGATGAACACCGTCATCAGGAGCCAGTACCCGAGCGCGAGCACGAGCGCGAGGCCGATGCCGTAGAGGGCGCCGCGCCGGCCCGTCGTGACGCCGAAGGGGACACCAAGGAGCGTCATCACGAGCGTGACCGCGGGGAACGCCAGCTTCTTCTGCAGGTTCACTTCCTGCTGCGAAACGCTGATACCGCTGGCGCCGACGCGGCGAATGTAGCTGCGCAGCTCGCCAAACGTCATCGCATCGGCTTCGACCTGCGCCGTGTTGAAATCGATTTCGTCGCCCAGCGCCAGCGGCCGCTGCGCAAACGTGTCGCGCGACGTCGGAGCTTTCGGCTGGAAGCGCTGCACCCAGCCGTTCTCCATCTGCAGCGAGCTCTGCGCCCGGCGGTAGATGGCGCGCATCGCGAACGTGTGCGCCGAGAGGCGGTAGGGCCCGGTGGCCGTGTCGAAGACCGACACATCGAAGAGCGTGGACCGCCGCGGGTCGTAGGCGAGGTAATAGTACAGCCGGCCGTTGCGGCTCGCGACCCACTGCCGGTTCGCGACGTCGACCGTGCGCGCGGGCCGGCCGTGGATGATGTCGCTCAGCACATCGGCCTTCTGCTGGGCTTTGGCGATGACGTGTTCCTGCATCAGGAACAGCACGCCGCTCCACACGATCGCCAGCGCCAGAAGCGGCAGCGCCGCTCGATACAGGCTGACGCCGCACGCTCGCATCACCGTGAGCTCGCTCGAGCGCGTGAGTCCGCCAATCGTCGCCAGCACCGCGACGAGCGTGGCCGTCGGGATGACGTACGCCATGAACTGCGGCGTCGAGTAGAAGAGGAACTGCGCGAGGATGCTGACGGTCGCCTGGCCCTTCGCGACTTTGTCGGAGAGGTCGATGACCGTGCCGATGTAGTAGAGCCCCAGGAACGCGAGGAAGGCGAGGCCCGCCACGCGCAAGTACTGCGAGCCGACGTAGAGGTCGAGCAGCCGCGGGCGCGGAGGCAGCCACAGCCGCGGAATGCGAATCACCACGACGACGCGCGGGCCGCTCTCGGGAGCGGTGCTCTTCGGGCGCGCGAGCCACTGCCAGAAGCGAACGAAGGCCGCCGGGATCGCGAGCGCGGCGCCGCTGGCCCGCTCGCGCCGCCACAAGAGCACCAGCCCAAGCGCGCCGAGGACGATGTTCGGGAACCAGCGGGCCCACGTGGGCGAGAAGTGGTCACCCTTGGTGAGGGTCTCGGCCAGCTCGAGCAGACCGTAGTAGACGAAGATCACGACCAGCCCGAGCGTCAATCCCGCGAGCTTGCCTTCCTTCCTCGTGTGCAACCCGAGGGCAAGGCCAATCAACGCAAACACGAGGCACGCGACCGGGAACGAGAACTTCTGGTGCAGGTACATGACCGGGCCCCGGGCGGTGCCGCCGTTGGCCCGGTCGGCGGCGATCACCTTCTGGAGGTCCGCGATGTACATCTCCGGAAGGCCCCGGTCGAGGTTGCCCGTGCCGAAGACGGAGTCCGCCGGGATCTGGATGCGCAGCGGTTCGGTCGTCTCCGAGACGTCGTAGACCGTGGGGTCGGCGCCGGGCATGTAGCGCCGCGCCTGGTAGAGCCACATGTCGACTTCGTGTTTGTCAGGGTCGAGGCTCAATTGGCCCGACTCGGCGAGCGTGACCGCGGGTCGGCCCGGCTGCGACGTATCGGCCAGGAAGACGCCCGACCAGCCGCCGCCTGGGCGGTTGCCCCCGACGTACAGGACCTTGCCCGGGAACCCCTCATAGAACTGTCCGGCCTTCACGTCCGAGTCGGTCTGCTGCGCGAGCAGGTGGAACGTCACCTCACGAAACCGCTGGTTGCCGTTCGGGACCGCTTCCACCATCACGTACAGGTCGGCCAACCCTACGACGAGGGTGAAGATGAGGATGGGCCGCAAGAGCCGCAGCGGGTTGACGCCGCACGCCAGCAACGCCACGGCCTCGCGGTCGCCGGACAGCCGGCCGAGCGCCATCAGCAGCCCGGCCAGGAGCGCCATCGGGATCGTCACGCCGAGCGACTGCGGGAGGAGCGTCAGCAGCAGGAATCCGACGGTGGGCAGCGGGACGTTCTTGGCCAGGAGGTTCTGGGCGTACAGCAGCATCGGCTGGACCGCCAGCGCAAACGTGAACACCCCGAGCGCCAGGAAGAACGGCGGCAGGATTTCCCGAATGACGTAGCGGTCGAGGGTCTTGAGCAAACGCGATCTGCCTGCGTCAGTATCGGTCGTTCTGACGCACCAGTGATCACGGAAGTTGTTTCGCGGTCCGGCGTTCCGCGGTCCGGGGGGTTGGGGCGGCCACCGCGATCCGGGGCGGTTCACCTCCGCACAAGGCGTCCACAGGCCTTGTTTACTAAGCATTCTCGTAAGGTCTGATAAGATATGTTATGTTTACTTAGACCTTAATCTGGAGGCTTCGGACGCCCTTCGGAGCTGTTTTCGCTTGCGGCCGATGGGGGCTGATTTGGCCCTGGTTATCTTCTGCCCGCGATCCGCGCGTGCCCTTCAGGCCCATGGGCGTTCAGGCTCTGCCGAGCAACCCGCGGTGTCGATTGCCCGACGTGTCGCTCTGACGTCGCGCTGGCAAACTCTGGTGAGAGCCAGATCGTTGCGGTACCGGCTCCGATCATTTTCATTTGTGAGCTGACGCCTCTCGACAACCCGCAGCGAACCGCGTAGCGGCGCCTGGGTCCGCTGCCATTCAGGAGACAACCTGTTCCGCCCCCATCGCGTCCTGCACACCTTCAGACCTGTCACTGGTCCTCACGTGACAACGACATGAAACGGCGCTTGTTTCTTGTGACGGTTCTCGTCCTGACAGTCGTGGTGGTCGCCAGCTGGGCGCGTCAACAGATGGCGGTCGAATCGCGCGATCAGGCAGTGACGGAAGACGATCTCCGCATCTTGCAGCGAGCGGACTTGCTCCTGAAAGACGCTTCGGTCCGGAATCGCCATGACGATCGCGATCGACAGACCGAGATGGTTATCCGTGCCTTACGGCAATTCACTCTGCCTCATCTGCTCATGGACTTTAACAATCTTCCCGAAACACGGTTTGAGGATGTGAAGCAGGTGCTACGCGTCGCGACCGAACGTGTCGGAGCACGGCTAAACAGCTCGAGCCAACAGGGCCACTTGCCGCCCAACAAGCGCTTGCCGCCGTCGGGCCGCTGACGCATGATGGCCCGCCGCTAAAGCGCCGCATTAACCCGTCATAAACGGCGGAGTGGAGACCGATTCCCAGAGCGACGGGCCGTCAAGCAGCCGTACGGCCTGCGATTTCCACACGAGAGCGGCGTCCTTTTGGCGAACGAGCGCCGGGAAGGATGGCGTCGGTTTAGGCGGCCGTCCACGTCTTGGGCAGGCACTGCCAGCAAATCAGAGCGCATCCGAGCGAGAGGAACGCGCCTCGTGGATGTCGGCCCGCCTCTCGCGCAGGCTGGGGAGACGGATGGTGAATCAATCACCGCCGGGAGCGACGCTCTCAGCCGGCAGCGACAGCGCTACCGACTCGCCATAATTGTCGAATTTACAAGCGCCGCTAACAAGACCCTGCCACGCCCTTCGTCCGTTGCGATCCCGTCGTTGATGTCGACGACGTGCCTCGACGCCGCGGCATCGGAAAGCGCGGCACCGCGCGAAACACCGAGGCGTCCGAAGGGCCGGACGCGCGTGCCGGTGCCAACAGCGGGCCAGGCGCCCAGGCCGGGGCCCGTCACTCGGGGCACCTCCAGTAGCGTCCCTCCATCGAATCGAGGTGACTGTTTTCGCCAGCGCTCGGATCGCCTGGAGCTGTCAGGCCGAGGCGGGGCTCACCCGCTGCGCCGGCGGGCTTACGGAGTGATCTCGCGGGACGGTCACCCGCTGGCGCCGGCTCGGCTTCTCGCCATCGGCCCGGTGGCGGCATCTGCGTGCACCATCGGGCCGGCCGGGCCCCTGCGTGAGTCTTGAGTCAGGCCCCGTATCAGGCCTGCATGCAGGTGTATGAATGATCATGCATTCAGCGCGAGCGCGCGTCCTGGAGCTTTTCGGTCCCGCTCAGCCGGGAGCTCGACGCGGCTGAGCGTGCAGCGCTGTATACATCGCCATGAATAGCTATTCGAGTCTCGACGCGGCGGTGCCGCATTGACGACAACGGAAAGTCCGAGCGGTTGCAGCATCCTTGGAATGGGACCGAGCCGTGTGCGATGCGGATGGCGTTGCTCGGTGCGGGCTCAGCCTGGCGGCGCCCCGCTTTGAAACTCCAGGGCGCGGAGTCTCGGAACGACGCGGATGACTTCCTGGGCTCGAGTATGCGCGTCCATCTTCCACGGCCACGTTCTCTGCAGCTACGTTTCCCGTGAAGGATCGGGCCAAGTCGCGATGGCCCGCGGTGCTCGGCAGGCGCTCGAGCTGGCCGGGCGCGCCACCGCTCGGAACTCGGGACCCCGGCCGGCGTCTCTCGTCTAGCGCCCTTTCCGCAGCTCCGCGATGATCGCCTCGAGCGCGGCGATGACTTCCGTGCGATCGACTTCGCTCCGCTTGAACTTCAAGCTCAGGTTGAAGGCTTTCGTCGGCGGATGGTACTTGAACACGTAGGATTTGGGGCGCCCGAACTTCGGCTTCGCGACGACTTTGCGCGCCTGCTCACGTGTCGGGCCGCCTTCGCGGCCCTCGCGGGTCAACTGCTCGACCAACGCAATCATTTTCTGAGGCGTCTGTTGCCTAACCACCTGTAAAAGCAATGATTTAGAGGAAATGTCGGCCAGCCGACAGAGATTTCGCACGTCCTGGGGCATGTCGGCGAGCGCGAGAGACTCGGTGACGGACGTTCGGGACTTCCCTAGCCGCTTCGCCAGGTCCTCGTGCGTGTAGCCGCAACGTGAGGCGAGGCTCGCCAGCGCTTCGGCTTCCTCGAACGGTCCGAGATCTTTGCGCTGCAGGTTCTCGACGAGCGCGACCTCGATGATCTCCGTGTCGTCGACGTCGCGAATGACGACGGGCAGCTCCCGGAGGCCAACCTGGACCGACGCCTGATAACGGCGCTCGCCGGCGACGATCTGATAGCGGCCGCCACGCTGGCGGACGACGAGCGGCTCGATGATGCCCTTCTCCGCAATCGACGCCATCAACTCGGAGAGGTCGCCCATCACCTGGCGCGGCTGATCGGGATTGGGGTCGATTTGTTCGATGGGGACCAGCCGTCCAATCGGCGAGCCCGCGGAACTGGCGAGCGCCTCGACGTAGTGCTCGTCGTGGCGCATCCTGAGCGAAATCGGCAGTCCACGTTTAGACACGGTCCATGACCTCCTCGCAGAGGCGGTAATACTCGGTCGCGCCCGACGAGTCCGGCGCGAACTTGAAGATTGATTCCTTGTAGGCCGGGCTTTCCTCGAGGCGCACGCTCTTCGTGATGACGGTGCGAAACACCTTTTTTCCGAAGACCTTGTCGATCTGCGTCCGGATATCGCGCGCGAGCGCCGTGCGCTTGTCGTGCATCGTGATCACCACGCCCAGGATGCGCAACGTCGGGTTGGCCCGCGCCCGGACCTTCTCGATGGTCTCGAGCAAGTCGTCCGTGCCCTCCAGCGCGAAGTAGGACGATTGAATTGGAATGAGGAGATGCGTCGCGGCGACGAGCGCGTTGACCGTCAGGAGTCCCAGCGCCGGCGGGCAGTCGATGACCACCGAATCGAACTGATCGATCACCGTCGCCAGCCGATCCTTGAGCCGGAAGTGGGAGTCGAGCTCCCCCACGAGTCGCCCTTCGAGCTTGGCGAGCGCGATCCGGGACGGCGCCACCCACAGGTTTGGCTGCGCCGTCGTCTTGATGACGTCCGCCATCGCGATGTGCGGATCGACGATCGCGTCGTAGACGGACCGCTCGACGCCGGCGATATCGACGTACGACATCGTGCTGTTGGCCTGCGGATCGAGGTCGATGAGAAGAGTCTTCTTCTTCCGGAGGGCGAAGGCGGCGGCCAGGTTGATGGCCGTTGTCGTTTTGCCAACGCCGCCTTTCTGGTTGGCGATCGCGATGATCATCTTGGGCAAACCGGCTGCCCGGTTGGCCCATTCTAGGGAGACCCCTTGGGGCCTGTCAAGGAAAGCCCCTACATCTTGTAGCCCATGTCGTCTGGATCGAGGCTTTCGAGCCAGCGCTGGAGGCGCTCGCGGTCGGCGTTTTCCGACGAAACGTCCACGGATTTGGCCTGATCGAGCACTTTCGTGTCGACGAACACCGGCGCGCGCGTCCGAATCGACAGTGCCAGCGCGTCGCTCGGCCGGGCGTCGACGAAGAGGACGTCACTGCCCCGCGTGAGCTCGAGATAGGCGAAGAAAGTGTTCTCGTGCAGGTCGGAGATCACGACGCGCGTGAGCGTCGCGCCGAGCTCGGTCAGCACGGACCGCAGCAGGTCGTGCGTCATCGGACGCGGCGGCGAGACGTTCTCGACCTGCAGCGCGATGGCGTTCGCCTCGACCGGCCCGACCCAGATCGGCAGCACGCGATCGCTCGACGGATCGCGCAGGAGCACGATCGGCAGGTTCGTCAGCGGGTCCATCATCAGACCCTTGATCGACATCTCAACGAGCACGACCCACCTCCAGACCGGCGCCCGCGATGACGGCTTCACCGCGCAAGCTGTGCGGCTCGGCTGACGTCACCTGGACCGGCAGGAGCGCACCGACCCACGCCTCGGGGCCCGGGAAATTGACGACCGTGTAGCCGGTCGTGCGTCCCGAGAGCTCCCAACCCCGGCGTTTCGACGGCCCCTCAACTAAGACCTCGACGGTCCGGCCGACGGTCTGCCGGTGCCACTCTGTCTGAATGTCGGCCTGAAGCGCCTGGAGCGCTAGGATGCGCGCCGTCTTGTCCGCTTCCCCGACGTCGTCGGCCATGCGCTTGAGGGCGAGGGTGTTCGGGCGCGGCGAATACTTGAAGGAGTACATCGCGTGGAAGCGGGCGCGGCGGACGAGGTCGAGCGTGAGATCGAAATCCTCGGCGGTCTCGCCCGGGAAGCCAACGATCATGTCGGTGGTCACCGCGAGATCGGGCACGGCCGCTCTCGCACGATCGACCAGATCGAAGTACTCGTCGCGCGTGTACCTGCGTCGCATCGCGCGCAACACGCGATCCGAGCCGGACTGCACCGGAACATGCAGATGCTTGCAGACCTTCGGCAAGTCGCGAATCGCCCCGATCAGCCGGTCGGTGACGTGGCGCGGATGCGGGCTCGCGAAGCGAATCCGCGCGAGCCCGGGGATGGCAGACACGCGCTCCAGCAGCCCCGCGAAATCGCAGGTAGCGTCGTCGGGCGCCTGGTAGTGATTGACGATTTGACCGAGGAGCTGGACCTCGCGGTGGCCGGTCTCCGCGGCGAGCCGGCACTCGGCGAGGATGTCGGCCGCGGGCCGCATGCGCTCGTGCCCGCGCGTGTACGGCACGACGCAGAACGCGCAGAACTCGTTGCAGCCTTCGATGATCGTGACGCGGGCGCGCACGGGATCCGCGTGCCGCACGACGCCCAGCGGAAACGAGACGTCGTCGTACGGATGAACGTCGAGCTGTGGGCGTCGTGATTCGAGCGTGCGGTCGACGAGCGCGGGCAGCTGCTTGAGCGCCTGCGTTCCGACGACGACGTCGATGGGCGTGCTGCGGCGGAAGAGCGCCTGCCCTTCCTGCTGCGCCACGCATCCGGTGACCGCGATAACGGGCGCGACGAGGCGGCCGGCCGTCGCCTCCTGGATCTCGCCCAGGCGCGAGTAGAGTTTGTCGACCGCGCGCTCGCGCACGCTGCACGTGTTGACGACGACGAGATCCGCATCGACGACGGAGTCCGCGGCCGCGTAGCCCTCGTGCTCGAGGAGTCCCGCCACGCGCTCGGAGTCGTGGAAGTTCATCTGGCAGCCGAACGTTTCGACGAAGTACTTACGCGCCACGCCGCCCTTTCGCCCTGGCCGCACTTTCGCTTTCGCCTTTTGCCTTAACTTCGCTTTTCGGCGCTGCGCGCCGAGTTGCGAGCATTTCCCGGGCCGATGCCAGCACCTTCGGCGAGACCGCCGCGCCGGCAATCATGCGCGCGATCTCCTCTTCCCTGCCGGAGTCGTCGAGCCGTGCGAGCGCGGTCGTCGTGCGGCCGCCGCGGACGTGCTTCGTGATCGAGAAGTGCGCATCGGCGCGCGCCGCGATCTGCGGCAAGTGTGTCACGGAGAGCACCTGAAAGCGTCGGGCAAGTGTCTGCAGGCGCGCGCCGACGGCGTCGGCCGCCGCTCCGCCGATGCCCGCGTCGACCTCGTCGAACACGAGCGTGCGGCCCGCGGCCTCGGGCGCGGCGAGCGACCGGAGCGCGAGCATGATGCGCGAGAGCTCGCCGCCCGACGCGATCCGCGCGAGCGGGCGCAGCTCCTCGCCCGGGTTGGGTGAGCAGAAGAATTCGCCGGCGTCGACGCCCGCGGCCGTCCAGCGATCCGGCTCGCTCGAGAGGTCGGTGAAGCGGATGTCGACCTTCGATTTCGGCATCGCCAGCTCGGCGAGCGCGGCTTCGAGCGTCTGGCTCAGTCGTCGGCCGGCCGCGCGGCGCGCCTTCGAGATACCTTGCGCGGCGCTCAGAAACTCCGCGCGCGCGTCCTGTTCGCGCGCGGCCAGCGCCGCGGCGCGTTCGTCGCTCGCGTCGAGCGCCGCGAGCTCGTCTTTGAGCGCCGCCTGACGAGCGAGCACGTCCGACATCGCCGGGCCATATTTTCTCTTGAGGCGCTCCAGCTTCGCGAGGCGGTCTTCGACGGCTTGCAACCGCTCGGGCGACGCGTCGAGGTTCGCGCCGTAGCCGCGAAGAAAAAACGCGAGGTCGTCGAGCCGCGATTTGATCTCGTCACGCTGCTCGAGGTACGGGGTGAAGCGATCGTCGAGCACCGCGAGATCGGCGACGCGCTTCCAGACGAGGCCGAGCGCGCCGAGCGCGGCGCCTTCGCTCTCGTAGAGCGCCGCGTACGCCTCGTTCGCGAGACGGCTGAGACGATCGGCGTTGCCGAGCAGCGATCGCTCGGCGCCGAGCCGCTCGTCTTCGTCAGTCGCCGGCGCGACGCGATCGATCTCCTGCAACTCGAAGGCCGCGAGCTCGATGCGCGCGCGCTTCTCCCGCTCGTCGAGCCTGGTGCGATCGCGCGCCGCCACCGCGCTCCGCCACGCGTCGAATCGCGCGGCGACGCCGGCGACCGCGTCCGGCAATCCGGCGTACGCGTCGACGAGATCGAGGTGCTCGGAGGGATCGAGCAGCGCCTGGTGTTCGTGTTGTCCATGGAGATCGAGCAGGCCCGCGCCGAGATCGCGCAGCGCCGACGAGGTCGCGAGCGTGTCGTCGATGAACGCGCGGCTGCGGCCCTGATTCGAGACTTCGCGGCGCACGATCGTCTCGCCGCCGCCCGGGCGCTCGAAGATCGCCTGCACGGTCGCGAGCGACTCACCCGTGCGCACGAGATCGGCGCTCGCGCGGCCGCCGAGCAGCAGGTCGATCGCTCCGACGATGATGGATTTTCCGGCGCCGGTTTCGCCGGTGAGGACGTTCAGGCCCGGCTCGAACTCGACTTCGAGATGCTCGATGACCGCCAGATGTCGAACGCTGAGGAACCGGAGCATGGCGAAGCCGGAACTCGAATGATATCAGACCTTTGACAGCCCTTCGGTCGCATGCTACGCTACCGACCAATCGCGCTGTTTCCCAGCGGCGCACCTGACCAGCATTACTGGAGGTGTCGTTGCGCGCGTCTGCACTCCTGGTCCTCGCCTTCGCTCAAGGGCCCGCGGCTTCAAACGAAGCTGCGACTCCACCACCGACCGACATTCTCTCGCTCATCCTCCACGCGAGTCTCGTCGTGCAGTTCGTGATCGTCGTGCTGCTGATCTTCTCCGCGATCTCGTGGGGCATCGTCGTCTACAAGAAGCTGCAGTTTCAGAAGGCGGCGCGGCAGACCGCCTCGTTCCTCGACGTCTTCCGCCGCAGCAATCGCTTCTCGGAAGTGCACGCGGTGTGCGGCAGTCTGGGCGCGAGCCCGCTCGTCGGCCTGTTTCAAGCCGGGTACACCGAGCTCAACGCGCAGCTGCGCGGCGCGGGTGAAGCCAAGCCGGGCGCCCCGGCGGCGCGTCCAACTTTGAGGAGCCTGGAGGCGGTCGATCGGGCGTTGCTGCGCGCGTCGACGACCGAAGTCGCGAAGCTCGAGCATCGGGTGCCGTTTCTCGCGACGACCGCGTCCATCACGCCGTACATCGGCTTGCTCGGTACCGTGTTGGGGATCATCAGGGCGTTCGGGGACATTGCCGGAGCCGGCTCGACCAGCCTGGGCGTCGTGGCGCCAGGCATTGCCGAGGCGCTCATTACGACGGCGGTCGGCCTCTTCGCGGCGATCCCGGCCGTGTACTTCTACAACGACCTGACGAGTCACGTGAAAGCGTCGTCGAACGACATGGAGGACTTCTCGATGGAGTTCCTGACGATCGCCGAGCGCAACTTCACCTAGAGAGCGAGATGCCGAAGCTCGAGTCACTGCCGAACACACCGGGACGCCAGGGCGCGCGCCGCGCGCGGGCGCATCGTGTGTCGAGCTCGCTCGCCGAAATCAACGTCGTGCCGCTCGTCGACGTGATGCTCGTGCTGCTCGTGATCTTCATGGTCGCCGCGCCGATGATGACGCAGGGATTCCCGGTGCACCTGCCGCAGTCGCGCCGATCCACGGCGATCAACGAGCCGATCACGGTCACGGTGCCGCTGACATTTCGCCGCGACAACAAGGTACGCTTGGGGACGGAGGCGATTTCGCTCGACGTGCTGGCCGAGCGGATCCGTCAGGCCTTGACCACCAGCCAATCGCCCAACGTCGTGCTTGCGGGCGATGGCGGCGTGACGCTGCAGGAATTGGTGCGTGTGTTCGACAAGCTGATCGAAGGCGGCGTCGCGAAAGTCGGCATCCAGACCACGCCACCCACCAGTCAGGAACGACAGCCGTGAGGGAAGCCGTTGACGAAGTGATCGCGCTGCGCGCGCAGGACCCGGAAGGGCTGCGCCGGATCATCACGTGGTCGTTCGCGGTCCACGTCGGCGTCCTCGTGCTCATTGCGCTGCTGCCGCGCCTGGGGTTGTTTCGCTCCAAGCCGCCGGCGCCGGTCATGGTGATCAGCCTGGGCGGCACGCCCGGACCCCGCTCGACCGGGATGACACCGATCTCCGCCCGGCCCGTCGAAGAAGTCGCGCCAGAGCCCAAGCGGCAGACGCCCGTGCCCGTCGCCGCGCCGAAGCCCGACGTGATGACGGTGCCGACGAAGCCGCCGGTCAAGCCGCCCAAGCCCGACACGAAGCCGGCCACCACTCCCCTTGCGTCGCCCCCGGTCACCAAACCCCCGACGACGGGCCGGCAAGTGCAGACAGGCACGTCCGCCGTCGAGACGGGTGCGCGCGGCATTGGCGCGGGCCTCACGGTCGGCGGCGGAGGCGGCGGCGCGCAACTCAAGGTCGACTCCGACTTCTGTTGTCCGGCCTATCTGCAGGAAGTCGTCACGCGCATCAGCGGCGTCTGGCGCAGCGTGCAGCCGGAACACGGCACCACCGTGCTGATCTTCACGATCCAGCGCGACGGGAAGATCACCGACATCACGCCGGAAACGTCGAGCGGCAGCTCGCTCCTCGATCGGCTGTCGCGCGCGACGCTGATGGACGCGGCGCTGAGGCTGCCGCCGCTGCCGGCGGAATACACACCCGATCACCTGACGATTCACTTGAGCTTTCCTTACCAGGGGCCCGAACGATGACGAAGCTTTTTGGCGCAGCAGGCGCGATCGCGATCGTGCTGGCGACCGTGCCGGCCGCGCAGCCAGTGGCCGCATGGATCAGCGAGCCGCTGCCGCAGCAAACAGAAATCAAACTCAGCCTCGTCGGCATGGGGAGCCAGCCGAAGGTGGGATTGCCCGACTTCACCGTCGAGGCGGGCGACAAGGAGCTGTCCGACGCTGTCGCGATGCTCGTCGACGTCCTGTGGGCGGACCTCGACTACGAGAAGGAGTACTACCTGATTCCGCGCAAGGCGTCGGCGTCGATTCCGGTCGTGGCCGATGCGCCGTCGCTGCCGTTCGGCCGCTGGAGAGAAGTCGGCGCGGAATACGTGATCCTCGGCAATGTCAAGAAGCTCGCCGGCAATCTCGACATCGAGTTCCGGTTCGTCAGCGTGCGCGAGGACTCGCCCGGCGTGGAAAAGTTCAGCTGGCACTACGGGGGCTCGGGCTGCGCGATCAAGAACGCGCGCTTCTGCGCGCACTTCATCTCGGACGACTTTCACAAGAAGACGCGCAATCTGGACGGCGTCGCGCGCACGAAGCTCGCGTTTGCGTCCGATCGCGACGCGTCGCGGATGACGGGCCGGCAGATTCAGAACTCTGGGAACGGCAAAGAGATCTACATTGCGGACTACGACGGCGCGAACCAGCTACCGGTGACGGCGAATCGCAATCTGAACGTCGCGCCGGTGTGGTCGCCTGACGCGCGCGATCTCGCGTACACGTCATGGGTGTCGGGCTTCATGGACGTGTACGTGCGCAGCCTCTACGACGCGCGGCCACCGTCGCGGCCGGGCGGCGCCAGCAACGACATCGAGAACAACCTCGCCGCGTGGTCGCCTGACGGGTCGAAGCTCGCGTTCGCGTCCACGCGCAGCGGCGACTGGGACATCTACGTCGTCAATCGCGACGGCACGGGACTGCGCAACATCACGAACTTCCCGCGCGGCACCGACAACGCGCCCACCTGGTCGCCGACGGGCGCACAGATCGCGTTCACATCCGATCGCACCGGCAGCAATCAGATCTACGTGATTGGCGCCGACGGCGTCGGGCTGCGTCAGCTCACGTTCGGCTGCCAGGGCTGCGATCGCCCGACGTGGTCGCCGCTCAACGTCATCGCGTACACCGCGGGCGCCGGCCCCGGTCACGACATCTACGCGCTCGATCTGGCGAGCAACCAGACGCGTCAGATCACCGACGGCCAGGGCTCGAACGAAAGCCCGACGTTCGCGCCCAACGGCCGCCACATCGCGTTCGTGACGACACGCTGGGGCAAGGAGCAGGTCGCGACGGTCGACATCACCGGCCGGCGCGACAGCATCCGGCGCGTCACCGATCTGGGCAACAACAGATACCCGAACTGGTCGCGCACGCCGGGCCAGTGAGGCTCTCACGAGGACACACATGCTGCGACCATTCACGGTTCTGATTCCAATCACGGCGCTGGTGTTCGTCACCGGGTGTGCGACGAAGAAGCCGCCCGTCTCGGCGCCGACGACCCAGGTGCCGGCGCCGTCACCGTTCCCCGGCGCCGGCGGTGGGAGCACGACGCCAGTGACGTCGAACGAGCGTCCGCCCGCGCCCCCCGCCGTGCCCGACACCGGGGCGGTCACGAGCGACCCGCTGTCGTCCAAGACGCCCGAGGAAATCAACTCCAACTCGCCGCTGAAGCCGGTGTTCTTCGCCTACGACAGTGACGAGCTCGACGATACGGCCCGCGCGACGCTCACGGAGAACGCGAGCGTGCTCAAGACCTACAGCACCTGGGTCATCGCGATTGAAGGCCACTGTGACGAACGGGGCACGGCCGAATACAATCTGGCCCTGGGCGATCGGCGCGCGCTGGCCGCTCGAAACTACCTGCTCTCGCTCGGCGTCCCGGCGGCCCGCATCAAGACCGTGAGCTACGGCAAGGAGTTTCCGTTCGATCCGGGGCACGCGGAAACGTCGTGGAAGCAGAACCGCCGCGCGCAGTTCATGGTCACGGCGAAACAGTAGCGCCGACCGGGTCCGATCGTCGATGATGAGGGCTGGGGCGCGTCGCGTCCCGGCACACGCATGACCAAAATCCGATCGATCATTTTTCTTGTCGCCATGACCGCGCTGGCGCTGCCCGCGAGCGCGCAGAGCCGCGACCAGCAGCAGATCTTCGCCGACCTGCGCATCCTGCAGGAACAAGTGCAGCAGCTCCGCGTCGCGGTCAACGCGCTCGCCGAGCAGACAAAGGCCACCAACACTCGCATCGACGCGCAAGCCGAGGCCGCACGCAAGAACTACGCGGACGAGCTGCAGCTCGTGCGCGAGCTGTCCGCGAGCGTCGAAGCGCTCGGCCAGAAGGTTCAGTCGAACAGCGCGCAGGTCACGAAGCTCTCGCAGGAGCTGCCGCCGCTGCGCGACGGGCTGAACATGCTGCAGCAGCTGATCTCGCAGGTCGCGTCGCAACTGCAACCGATGACGCCCGCCGACCCCAATGCGTCGACTGGCGCAGCGGGCGCGACCGGCGCGCCGCCTCCGGCCGGCGGCTCAGCGCCGCCCGGCAGCGCGGCGATTCCGCCGTCGCCGGCGACGTACTGGAACGCCGCGATGGGCTACTACGCCGTCGGGCAGTGGGATCTCGCGGTCGAGGCGTTCAAGGACTTCATCCAGAAATTTCCGAACTCGCCTGATGCGGCCGACGCGCAGTTCTTCACCGGCGAGTCGTATTATCAGAGCGGCAAGACACGCGAGGCGCTCGCGGCCTATACCGCCGTCGTCAACACGTACGGTCAGTCAGGTCGCGTGCCCGACGCGTACTTCAAACAAGCGATGTGTTACGAGCTCTTGAACCAGCGCGCCGAGGCGATTCGCGTGTACCAGCTGATCGTCAAGCAGTACGACGGCAGCAGCGCGGCACTCTCCGCTACACAGGCGCTCAAGCGGCTCGGCGTCATCAAGTAACTTCGGAAGGACTCCCCCATGGGCAGTGTGAACAAAGCGATTCTTGTCGGTAATCTCGGCCGCGACGCGGAGCTGCGCTACACGTCCGGCGGCGCGCCGGTGGCGTCGGTGCGCATCGCGACGACCGAACGGTTCACCGACAAAGAAGGTCAGAAGCGCGAAGACACGCAGTGGCACGACGTCGTCATCTGGGGCAAGACGGCCGAAGCGCTGCACGAATATCTCGTCAAGGGCAAGCAAATCTACGTCGAAGGCCGGATCCAGACGCGCAAATGGACCGACAAGGAAGGCAAGGATCGGTACAACACCGAGATCCGCGCCGATCGCGTCGTACTGCTGGGTGGCGGCGGAGGCGGCGGCGAAGGCCGCGCCGCGCGTCCGGCCCGCGAATCGCGCTTCGCCGACGCGCCCGAGCCGGCCGGCGAAATGGCGCACGTCGACGCGCCGAACGACGACGACATTCCGTTTTAGGGAAGTTTGAAGTTCGAAGTATGAAGTTCGAAGTATGACGTTCAAAGTTCGGAGTGATCTCCTGAAACTTCGAACTTCGTACTTCAAACTTCGAACTTGATACCGATTATTTCTTGTCGCTCCTCCCGTACCGATCTTCCAGCCTGACGACGTCGTGCAGTTCCGGCGTCGACGCCTCGAGAATATCGGCGTCTTCGATCGCGGTCATGCGGTGCACGGTTTTGGGCGTGACGTGCACGGCCTCGCCCGGCAGCATCTCGCGCTGGACGAGCTTGCCGTCGACTTCGATCTCGAAGAGCAGCTTGCCCGACCAGAGGAAGATCGTCTCGTCCTTGATGTTGTGGTACTGCAAGCTCAGGGCGTGGCCCTTGTTGACGTGGATGACCTTGCCCACGTAGCGATCGGTTTTCGCCCAGTGGAGCTCGTAGCCCCAGGGCTTGTCCACGCGCACGACCTCACTCATTGGCTCGTCCTTTCACTCAGGGTTCCCGTGCCGCGGATCCCTCCACGGCGGCTCGATGCATGGCGTCGGCCATCGGCGCCAGCACGGCGTCCACCTCGTCGACCGAACGCGCGCGAAGGGCGCGGCGCGCGGCATCCGCGGCCTGCCGTCCGTCAAGTGCGGCGAGGCCACGCTTGACGATCGGGATCGCGGCCGGCGTCATGCTGAACGTCCGGAAGCCGAGCCCGACGAGCAATCCGACGAGCAGGGGATCGGCGGCCATCTCGCCGCACACGGACAGATCGCACTTCGCGCGCCGGCCCGCGATCGAAATCGCGCGCAGCAATCGCAGCACGGCGGGCGTCCGCGGCTCGTAGTGGCCCGCCAGGCGCTCGTCGGTGCGATCGATCGCCAGAGTGTACTGGATCAGATCGTTCGTGCCGACGCTCAGGAAATCCGCGTAGGCCGCGAGGTGATCGACGGTCACGGCGGCCGCGGGCACCTCGATCATCGCGCCGATGGGCACCTGCATTCCCAGGCCGATCTCGTGCGCGATCTCGCCGATGAGAATGCGGACCTGACGCAGTTCTTCACCGGTCGTGACGAACGGCAGCAGGATGCGCAGCACGCCCGCGGGCGCGGCGCGCAGCAGCGCCTGGATCTGCAGGCGAAATCGCTCGTCGTGCTGCAGAGCGGCGCGCACCCCGCGCAGACCGAATCGCTCGCGGTGGCCGGCGCCGCGGGACGACAAGCTCCCCCACCGATCCTCGCCGGCGTCGAACGTCCGGACGGTCACGGGGAGCGGCTGCATGGCTTCGAGCAGCGTCCGATACGTCTCGAGCTGCGCCTGCTCGGAAGCCGCTTCCGGGCGCGCGGCATCGATCAGGAACTCGGATCGATAGAGGCCGATGCCTTCGGCGCCCGAGTCTCGCACGCGGCCGACCTCGTCGGCGATTTCGAGATTCGCTTCGAGCCGGATGCGGATTCCGTCGGCGGTGGCCCCGGGCCGCGAGCGGAGCTCGTCGAGCCGTCGCAGCGCCACGGTCGCGAGCTGGGCGCGTTGTCGCCATCGTTCGAGCGCGTCTTCGCTCGGCTCGAGCACGACTTCGCCGGTCGATCCGTCGAGCGCGATCATCTGCCCGGGCGCAATGAGCTGCGTCGCGCCGCTCAAGCCCACGACCGCGGGCACGCCGAGCGATCGCGCGAGGATCACCGTGTGGTGTGTCGGGCTGCCGAGATCGGTGACGAGGCCGCGCACGCGCGTCCAGTCGAGCTGCGCGGCGAGCGACGGCGAGAGCTCGTCGGCGACGATGACGAGCGGCGGCTCGAGCTCGTGCACGAGGTCGACGAGGGGATCGCGCCCCGGCCGCAGGTTCCGCTGCAGTCGCCCGCCGACGTCGGCGAGATCGCCGATGCGCTCGCGCAGCCAGTCATCGCCTTCACGCGCGAACACTTCGTGCAGCTCGGCGATGGCCCGCTCGAGCGCCCAGTCTCCGTTGATGCGTTCGGTGCGGATGAGCTCATCGGCGCGCTTGGTCAGCAGCGGGTCGTCGAGCATCAGGAGCTGCGCCGCGAAGATAGCCGCTTGCGCCGGGCCGACGGTGCGTGACACGCGCGACGAGATCTCTTCGAGCTCAACGCGCGTCCGCTCCCGCGCCGCGCGCAGCCGCTGGCGCTCGCGGTCGATGCCGCTGGTCGCCAGCCGGTAGCGGACGTTGCGCGCGTCGCGCACGGCAACGACGGCCCGCCCCACCGCGGTGCCCGCCGACACGCCGCGGCCCGTCAGCTTCGTCATGCTTCTTCGAACCCTCGCTCGACCAGTGCGCCGAGCGCATCGAGCGCCTGCGCTTCGTCCGGGCCGTCGGCCGCGATATCGATGGCACTGCCCCGCGCCGCGGCGAGCAGCAGGAGCCCGAGGATGCTCTTGCCGTCCACGGTGCGCTGGCCGCGCGTGACGCGAATCTGGCTCGCGAACGTGCCGGCCAATTTCACGAACTTCGCCGCCGCGCGCGCGTGCAGACCGAGCCCGTTGACGATCGTCATCCGCCGCGACGTCACTCAGCCCTCGTGGCCCTGCGGATCGGGATCCGTGCGCAGCAGATCGGACGCCACGCGGATCGCCGCGCGCCCGTGCTCGCACAGATCGCGCGCGCTCGCGCGGAGCTCGCCGGTCTGCGACGCCTTCGCGAGCTTGATCATCATCGGCAGGTTCACGCCCGTGACCACTTCGATGCGGTTCGCCTCGAGAAACGTCAGGCCGAGATTCGACGGCGTGCCGCCGAACATGTCGGTGAGCAGCAGCACGCCGGCGCCGCGATCGACGCGCGCGATCGCCCGCTCGATCGCCTCGCGCGCGACGTCGACCGGATCCTGCCAGCCAATCGACACGGCGGCAAATCCGGGCAGGTCGCCGACGATCATCTCGGCGGCGTTGAGCAGCTCGCTCGCCAGCTGGCCGTGGGTCACGACGACGACGCCGAGTGATCGGTCTCCGGTGGTCACAGGAGCATCCTACCCTTCGGCGGCGTCGCGGTGACGCACGTGGAGCTCGATGCCCGGCACTGCCTTGAGCCGCTTGCCGAGCGCCTCGCCAATCGCGACCGAGCGATGGCGTCCCCCCGTGCAGCCGATCGCGATCGTGAGGTACGTCTTGCCCTCGGCGATGTACTGCGGCATCAGGAACTTGAGCAGCGACGCGGTCAATTGCAGAAAGCGCCGCGCGGCCGGCGCCCGCAGGACGAAGCGTGCCACGCGCGGGCTTCGCCCGGTCCAGGGCCGCAGCGCCGTGACGAAGTGCGGGTTCGGCAGGAAGCGCACGTCGAACACGAGATCCGCGTCGGGCGGCACGCCGCGGCGGAAGCCGAAGCTGAGGATGTTGACGACGAGCGGCGCGGTGGTGCCGGTGCCGCCGGTCGATTCGAGAATCCGGCGGCGCAGGTCGTGCACGTTGAGCGTGCTGGTGTCGACGATCTGATCCGCGAGCCGGCGCAGCGGCTGCAGCAGGCGCCGCTCTTCACGAATGGCCTCGCCCACCGATCGCCCGCCGGTCGCCAGCGGATGCGGCCGCCGCGTTTCGCTGAAGCGTCGCAGCAGCGCCGCGTCGCTCGCGTCGAGAAACACGAGCCGCACGGCCTGCGCCGACTGGCGCTTCAGCTTGCCGTAGACGAGCGGGAAGCGCGCGAGCGCCTGGCCCTCGCGGATGTCGACCACGACGGCCGCGCGCCGAATCTCGCTCTGGCCGACGAGCGCGAGATCGGCGAACGTCGGAATCAGCGCGACGGGCAGGTTGTCGACGCAGAAGTAGCCGAGATCCTCGAGCGCGCGAATGGCCTGCGACTTGCCGGCGCCGGACATGCCCGTGACGACGACGAAGCGCGCGGCCCGGCGGCCGAGCGTCGTCACGCGCGGGCGCCGGATCCGCTTCACAGCTCGTCGACCTCGGGATCGTCGACGTCTCGATCGGCCAGCGCCTCGAGCCGCCGCTCCAGACGCTCGGTGAGCAGCCGCGCGGCATGCCGGCCACGGGCGCGCAGCAGTTGGTTGCGCGCCGCGACCTCGACGAGCATCGCGAGATTGCGTCCGGGCGCGACGGGCATCCGCACGCAGGGCACGCGGACGCCAAGCAGCTCGACCGTCTCCGAATCGATGCCGAGCCGGTCGTATTCCCGCCCGCTGTCCCAGCGCTCGAGCTGCACGACGAGCTCGATGCGCTTGGACGATCGCGTCGCCGAAACGCCAAACAGATCGGTGACGTTCACGAGGCCGAGACCGCGAATCTCGACGTGGTGCCGCGTGAGCTCCGGACAGCTGCCGATCAGGATGGACTGCTCGCGGCAGCGCACCTCGACCGTGTCGTCCGCGACGAGCCGGTGGCCGCGCACGACGAGATCGAGCGCGCACTCGCTCTTGCCGATGCCGCTCTCCCCCATCAGGAACACGCCGAGTCCGAGGATGTCGATGAGGACGCCATGGCGCGTCTCGCGCGGCGCGAGGCGATCTTCGAGGAGCGCCGTCAGCCGCGCGATCGCCGCGGGCGTCGTGAGCGCCGTGCGCACGAGCGGCACGCCCGCGCGCTCCGCCTCGGCCGCAAGCTCCGGCGGGCCGTCCAGGCCCATGGTCATCATCACGCAGGGAAAGTCGCGGCCGAAGAGGCGCCGCAGGACCTGCGTGCGCAACGGCGTCTCCATGCGCTCGACGAAGCGAATCTCGCTCTCACCGAACACCAGCACGCGGCCGGATCGGAGGTACTCGTCGAAGCCCGCCAGCGCGAGCCCGGTCTTCTGGATGTACGGCAGCGTGATGCGGCGCTCGAGGCCGGCGGCGCCCGCCAGCAGATCGAGGTCGAGGCCGGTGGCGGCGCCCCTCGCCCCGAGCAAGGCTCCGACGGTCACGCCGCCCGTCACAATCAGGCCTCAGGCTCGATCAGCCCGAAGTGACCATCGGGGCGGCGGAACAGGACGGCGATGCGCTCGGACGCGGCCTGCCGGAACACCAGAAACGGGCGCCCGCCCGCCGACAGCTCGAGGACGGCGTCCTCGACGTTCATCGGCTTGATCGCGTAGTCGCGCGATCGCACGACGCGGGGCGTGACGCCAGTCTCGGCCTCGGGCGCGGTAACGCGGCGAGGGCCCGATCCGTTGGCGCGCTTGCGCGTCTTCCACCGGTCGGCGACCTTGTGCGCCTGCTGGTCCACCTTCTCGACGGCCTGCGAGACAGCCACCGAGAGCCGCGTATCGCGGCCGACGGCATGCAGCATGTGATCCCCGCTCACGTGCACCGTCAGCTCGCAGATGAACGACTGGCGTTCGCGGCTGACGACGCACTGTCCGGAGACCGCGCTGTTGTTGAGGACGCGGTGGAGGCGTCCCATCTTTTTCGTGATGTCGGTGCGAATGGCCTCGGTAACGGCCACGTGGCGGCCGGTGACTGTGAGCTTCATACCGTGGCGTGCTCCGTGCGCGTCAGTACAGAACCTTGCGCTGATTGGACGTCGGGATCTTCAGCTCTTCGCGGTACTTCGCGATCGTCCGGCGCGCGAGCACGAGCCCCTCCTTCTGGAGGATGCTCATGATCTTCGAATCACTGAGCGGCCGCCGCTGATCCTCGGCTTCGATGATCTTCCGGATCCGCTGTTTGATCGTCACCGACGACACGCTCTCACCGAACGAGCTGCTGATCCCACTGTGGAAGAAGAACTTCATCTCATACACGCCCTGTGGGGTGTGCATGTACTTGTTGTTCACGACGCGCGACACCGTCGACTCGTGCATGCCGATGTCGTTGGCGACGTCGCGCAGCACGAGCGGCCGCAGATGCTCGATACCGCGGTCCAGGAAGTCGCGCTGAAAGTTGATGATGCTCGTCGCGACCTTGAGGATCGTCTTCTGGCGCTGATCCACGGACTTGAGGAGCCACAGCGCCGACCGGAACTTGTCCTTCACGTAGGCGCGCGTCTCGTCCGACGTCTCGCCGCCCTTGTCGAGCAGGCGGCGATACACCGGGCTGATGCGCAGCTGCGGCAGTCCGTCTTCGTTCAACATCGCGCGATACCCGTCGTCGGTCTTCACGACGTAGACGTCCGGAATCACGTACTGCGAATCGGCCGGGCTATACCGCGCTCCGGGCCGCGGGTCGAGGCCCTTGATGAGCTCGATGTGCGCCTTCACCTCTTCGGGCTCGATGTTCAGCGCGCGGGCGAGCTCCGGGATCCGGTGGTTCTGGAGCAGGCGCAGGTGATCGCGGACGAGCGCCTCGGCGGGCGTGCCGGCGAGCCCCAGATGGCGGAGCTGGAGCAGCAGGCACTCCTGCAAATCGCGCGCGCCGACGCCAATCGGGTCGAACGCCTGCACGTGCTCGAGCGCCTTCTCCACGATGCCGATGTCCCAGTTGCCGAGCGCGGCGATCTCGTTCACCGAGGCGACCAGATAGCCGTCCTCGTCGATGTTGCCGACGATGGCCGCGCCGATGTCACGCGTGATCGCGTCGGCCGTCTGCAGGTTGAGCTGCCACATCAGGTGATCGGCGAGCGAGCTCTTCGTCGAGAGCGTGTTCTCGATCGGCGGGAGCTCTTTGACTTCCTGCGGCTGTCGCGGGCGGTAGCCCTCGTCGAGGTACTCGCCGAAAAAGTACTCGTAGTCGGCGTCGTCCCACGTGTCCTTGCCGTCGTCAGTCTTCGCGACTTCAGGCGTTTCCGGGGTCTGGGTGGTCTCGGGCGTCTGCGCGTCCTCGGACGGGACCTCTTCGAGGAGCGGGTTTTCCACCATCTCCTGATTGAGGAGCTCGGCCAGCTCGAGCGTCGACATCGGCAGCAGCTTGATCGCCTGCTGCAACGACGGCGTCAGAATGAGCTTTTGAACGAGGCGCGCGCTGAGCTTCTGGTGAATCGCCATCAGACCTGGGTGCCGTCCTCAATCTTAGTCCAGCCGGAAATCCGCTCCGAGGTAAATCCGCTTGACGTCATCGTCGGCGGCCAGGGACGCGGGTGTGCCACTACGGAAAATCACGCCATCGTGCACGATATAGGCGCGATCGGTGATCCTGAGTGTCTCACGAACATTATGGTCAGTGACGAGCACGCCGATCCCGCGCTCCTTCAGGTGAAAGATGATTTTTTGAATCTCACTGACAGCAATAGGATCGATCCCGGCAAACGGCTCGTCCAGCAGCATGAATTTCGGTGAGTTGACCAAGGCGCGCGTGATCTCGACGCGCCGTCGCTCGCCGCCCGAGAGGGTGTGCGCCTTGCTGCGCGCGAGCGGCGTGAGATTGAGCTCGGCCAGCAACTCTCGCAGCCGCGCGGCTCGGGCGTCGGCGTCGAGATCGAGCGTCTCCAATATCGCCAGGATGTTCTTCTCGACCGTGAGCCCGCGGAAGATCGAGGCCTCCTGGGGCAGGTAGCCGATGCCCTTCCGCGCGCGGATGTACATGGGCGCGTCGGTGAGATCTTCGTCGTCGAGCATGACCCGCCCCGCGTCGGGGCCCACGAGCCCGACGACCATCCCGAACGTCGTCGTCTTGCCGGCGCCGTTCGGCCCGAGCAGGCCGACGACCTCGCCAGACGAGACGTCGAGCGCGACCTCGCGCACCACGGTCCGCCCGCCGAACGCTTTGGTGAGCCCTTGCGTGCGCAGCGTGGCCATTACTTGACGGGATCTTTGATCGACACGGTGCAGGCGATGCTCTCGGTCTGACGGGCACCGTCAGCGCTCCCGCTCTGCTTCGTGAATGTGAGCTTCTCCCCCGTGGACTTGGTGCAGCCGCTCTTGTCGGAGTTGGGGAGTTTCACCCGTGCCGGCGTCGCGGTCGATCCCGTCAGCGTGTAGGTCTCGGTGGCGGCGACGTAGACGAGCTGCTGGCCGACGGCCTCGCGACCGCCTTCGAGGAGGGCGTACGCGCCGCCCGTGGCGTTGAGCCGGTCGATGGCGTTGCCCTGATCGTTGAACAGGACGTCGATGTGCGGCGCCATCGTCGTGCTGTCGGCGCTCTTGAGCGTTGCCGGCGTGCCGATGTACGTGGCGATGCGGTCGGCATCCCGGTAGTCGAGCGAGTCGGCGCTGCCGCGATACTCCGTCGGCTTGGGCGGCGGCCCGGTCGATCGGCCCGTCGAGTCCGACGAGGGCGTCAGGAAGTAAGTCGAGTTCACGTGTCCGATGGCCTTGAGATTGTGCGTTTCGGTCTCGAGCGTGACCTCGTCGCCCTGCACGGAGTTCTGATCCTGCCAGGTGCGTGCCAACGTCTCAGGCGTGCCGGTGTAGATCGCGCGGCCCGTGTCGCTCGTGTACTTCAGCTTCTCGCTCGTGCCGTAAATCGGGCGATTGGGATCGTTGAAGTCGAAGAGGGCGGACTTCGTCTGCGGCGCCGCGCTCGGCGCGGAAGGGCGGTTGCGCGTTTTCACGTCGCCGCTGGCGTCGAGGTCGTTCGTGTTGACGTCGATGTTGATCGCCTGTGCGTCCACCGTCAGATCGCCGTCGTCGACGTGCGGCATCTTCTTGGCGCCGCGCGGCGCGGGCCGGAGCAACAGCTTGCCCTGGGTCGCGAAGTACTGGGCCTCGTCGGCGTCACCGCGCACGTCGCCGTCCGTGAAGCTCGCATTTTGCGTGAACGTCGCGCGGTCGATCGCGTCGAGCTTGCCGTTGAGGCCGAGGACGAGGACCTGCGACTTCCCTGTCCGCACGGAGTCCTTCGCGCCTTTCGTACCCGGCACAGTCTCAACGAAGTCGACGCCGCCGTCAAAGCGCGCCTGCTTGAGCCCTTCCTTTTCGTTGCCCTGCGAGACGAGCGTCTGCGCCGTGATGACGCGTGCGGGGTTGTCGGCGGTTTTCGGAAGCTCGACGCGCACCGGTTTCTGCGCGGTGAGGCTCGTCACGGTACTGCCGTCTGGCGCCACCGCGAGATCGACCTTCGAGCCCGCGACCGATCGCCGGCCAGTCTCATCGATGAGCGTGAGCGATCCGATCATCGTTCGTCCGACGATGGAGGCGAGGTGCAGCGTCTGGCCGTCAGGATGGAACGTCAGATCGATGTCGTCGCCGCGCATGTCGGGCGGGCTGTTGGCAGCCGCGCCGGCGGCCTGCGTGACGCTCGCGTGTCCGCGCAGCTCGATCAGCCGCAGATGCTTCTCGTCCTCGGTCCAATACAGGTTCGCGGTGTCGCCGGTGAGCGTCTCGGCGTCATGCGTGATCGTGGCGGTCTGATCGAGCCGCGAAAACTTGTGGAGACGATCGAGGGCGATCGTCTTCGCATTGGCGGACATGGCGCCCTTCCCGTCCGCCTCGGGTGCGACGTCCACGTGTGCCTGATCGAGCACGGTCAAGAGGTCCTGGCCGCGGTCGTACACCGCGCCGACGCCGCGCCCCGACATCCGCCCCCGGGTAAACGACATCGGCCCCGGAATGGTCACGCCGCCGGTGACGTCGTTGTAGACCGCCGACTCGGTCAGGAGCTCCAGGCCGTCCTTCATGTGCACGCGGACGTGGCCGGTGAACTCCATTTCCTGGGGGTTATCGGCATTTACGGACTTCCCCTTGCTCTCGGACTTCTCAGCCCACGCCTCGAAGCCCCGGTCCCCCGCCGAGACGATGTGCGGCTTCTCGAAGACCACGCGGCCGTCGGCGTACGTTTTCGTGCTCTGGTAGTCGATCGTGCCGACTTCCTCGTTGCCCTTGTGGCGGACGAGGCGGCCGGCGCCGCTCTGCACGGTGGCTTCCGGGTCCACTGCGACCGGCGGCGGAGGCGGTGGGGGCCCCGGTCTTTTCCGGGAGTAGGCGACCAGCGCCACCGCGCACCCGATGCCGATGAGCGCGACAAGCAGACGCGCGTAGCGCTGCCATCTCATGACGCGACGACCTCGGGGACGCGCACGTCGGCGACCGACAGCTCCGTGACTTTCTCGCCGCGATACTCCCCCTGCTCGAGCGAATACGCGAGCTCGAGACCGAAGCGATTGGTCGTGAGATAACCCTCGCGATCGGCGGCGCGCCAGGCGATGGCGCGGAAGGCGCGGCCGTCCTGCTTGAATAGCAGCGCCAGGTGCCGCTCCTTCAGCTTCCGTGGCACTTCCATCAGATCCACTGGCGACGCGCGGAAGATCGGCTGGGGATTCGCGGCGCCGAACGGTCCGAGGCGCGCCAGGCCTTCGATCAGGTCGCCGGAGATCTCGCGCAACCCGAGCGGCGAGTCGATCCGCAGCCGCGGCACGAGATCGGCCGGTCCGAGCGTGGCGTTGGCGATGGCCGAGAGCCGCTTGCGCAGCTCGCCCAGGCGCTCCGCTTCGATCGTGACGCCGGCGGCCTGGCGGTGCCCGCCGAATCGCAGGAACACGTCCGCGCATGCCTCGAGCGCGCCGAGCAGATTGAACCTCGCGATGCTGCGTCCCGACCCGTGCGCGACGCCGTCCTCGATCGCCAGCACGAGCGCCGGCTTGCTGTAGATCTCGGTGAGCTTTGACGCGACGATGCCGATCACGCCGCGATGCCAGCCGTGCCCGGCGACGATGAGGATGTTCTGCGCGCCGATCTCCGGATCCCCTTCGATCGTCCGGCGCGCGTCCGCGAGGATCTCGGCCTCCTGCCCCTGGCGCCGCGTGTTCTCCTCGGAGAGCTGGCGCGCGAGGCCACGGGCGCGCTCGCGGACGTCCGCGTCGCGGCCGCGTAACAGCAGCAGGTCGACCGCGAGATCCGGCGAGCTCATCCGGCCGGCCGCATTGAGACGCGGAGCGATCACGAAGCTCACATGAAAACTATCGAGCGTTCGGCCGAGGAGTCCACTCTCGTCGAGCAGCGCCTCGAGTCCAGCGCCATGCGGGCCCCGCGACAGCAAGGCCAGGCCGTATCGGGCGATCACGCGGTTCTCGCCGACGAGCGGCACGACGTCGGCCAGGGTGCCAATCGCCGCAATCTTGACGAAGTGCGGCAGGTGCTCGGTGCCGCGTCCGCTCGTCGTGAGCAGCGCCTGCACGAGTTTGAGCGCCACACCGACGCCGGCCAGGCTCTTGTCGGGATACGTGCAGTCCGCGCGCTTGGGATTGATGACGGCCAGCGCGGGCGGGAGCGCCGTGTCGGGCTCGTGATGGTCGGTGATGATCAGATCGACGCCGAGCTCGCGCGCCCGGCCGGCCGCTTCCGCGGCGCGGATCCCGCAGTCGACCGAGACGATCAGCCGCGCGCCCGCGTTGTGGAGGCGGTCGATCGTGGCCGGCTGCAGCCCATAGCCGTCACGCAACCGGTCCGGGACGAAGTGCACGACGTCGCCGCCCAACATCTCGATGACACGGCGAAGGATCACCGTCGACGTGATGCCGTCGACGTCGTAGTCGCCGTGCACGGCGATCTGCTCCTTGCGCGCGATGGCGCCCAGCAGACGCTCGACGGCCTCGCGCATGCCGGCCAGGAGAAACGGATCGTGGAGCTGATCGAGGGCGGGCTCGAGGAAGCGTTTGGCGGCCGCGGGATCCGACAGTCCCCGCTGGCACAGCAACCGCGCGATGACCGGGTGCACGCCCAGGGTCGTGGCCGTCAGTCGGACCGTGGCTTCGTCGACGGGCACGTCCTCCCAGACACGGCGGTGCATCACTCGCTCTGCTCTGCCGACGACGGCGCCTCGATCGGACCCTCGTCCGTGAACGCCTGTCCCAGCCGGCCCATCGCGCGGAACTTCTGGTAGCGGGTGTCCAGGCGCGTCCCGGCGGGCTGATCCATCAGCTCCGACAGATGACGCCAGAGCGCGTCGTCGACGAGCGCGGCCGCCTGGTCCGGCGACGTGTGCGCGCCGCCCGGCGGTTCCTTGACGATCTCGTCGACGAGGCTGAGGCCGATCAAGTCCGGGGCGGTGATCTTGAGCGCCTCCGCGGCCTCGACTTTGCGCGCCGAGTCGCGCCAGAGAATCGCCGCGCAGCCTTCGGGCGGGATGACGCTGTAGATGCTGAATTCCTGCATGAGCACGCGGTCGCCGATCGCGATGCCGAGCGCGCCGCCGCTGCCGCCCTCGCCGCACACGATCACGACGATCGGCACGTCGATCTGGGTCATCTCGCGCAGGTTGAGCGCAATCGCTTCAGCGACGCCGCGCTCTTCCGACTCGATGCCCGGATAGGCCGCGGGCGTGTCGATGAAGATGATGATCGGGCGCTTGAACTTCTCCGCCATCCGCATGACGCGAAGCGCCTTGCGGTAGCCTTCCGGCTTCGCGTAGCCGAAGTTGCGGAAGATCTTCTGCTTCGTGTCGCGGCCCTTCTGATGGCCGAGCACGGCGACTGGCACGTCGTGGAAGTACGCCAGCCCGGTCACGATGGCCTTGTCGTCCGCAAAGCGCCGATCGCCGGCCAGCTCCGTGAAGTTCGGAAAGAGCCGCTCGATGTACTCGAGCGTCGTCGGCCGATTGGGATGCCGCGCGACCTGGACCACCTGCCACGGCGTCAGATGCGCGTAGATCTCCGCGCGGAGCTCGTTGGCGCGGGCCTCGAGTCGGGCAATCGCAGCGCGCCGGTCGGCCGTCTGCGGCATCAGCCGGATCGCCTCGATCTCCTTCAGCAGGACGCCGATGGGCTCTTCGAAATCGAGCGTATCAGCCGGCATGGCTCCTCATTCTCGATTCTTGATCCGGGGGCTCATTTGAGCACGACCGACCCCAGTCCGCACACCGCCTCAACCTCGCGCACGAAGAGATCGCTGGGCTTGATGCGGCGGGCGGTGCCGGCGCGCACAAGCAGCGGCTGGCCACCGTTGACCTCGACGAGCAGGGAGACGCGGCGATCCCCGGGGAAGCGCTCGAGCACGCCCACGAGGGCGCGCATGGCGTCCTTGCCCAGGCCGGTGCCCTTCAGACGGATCTCGACTTCGCGCACCGCGCGGTCGCGGACCACGTCGAGCGGCGTCATCTCCGTGACCACGAGCCGGCTGGTTTCGTCATCGCGCTCGAACTTCCCGCGCACGAGCAGCATCGCGTCATCGACGATCAACCCGCCGCACTTCGCGAACGTCTCCGGGAAAACGACCGCTTCGACCTTGGCGGCCTCCTCCTCGAGCATGAACACGGCCATCCGGTCGCCCCGGCGGGTCTTGAGCTGACGAATGCCGGTGACGACGCCGCCAATCCCGACGTCCGCGTGACCCTCGGTGAGGTCCGCGAGACGCTTCGCACCGGCCGCCTCGAGCACGGCGGCGTAGCGCTGGAGCGGATGGCCCGACATGTAGAGTCCGAGCGCTTCCTTTTCGAAAGCGAGCGCTTCGGTTTCCGACCACGCGCGTGTTTCCGGAAGCGAGACCGTGTCGTCTTTCTCGTCAGTCTCCATGCCGCCGAAGAGCCCGGACTGGCCCTGGTCGCGATCGCGCTGGTGACGCGCGCCGTGGTCGAGGATGCGATCCAGCCCCGCGAGCAGCCGCGGGCGCCACGCGAGGTAGTCGTCCTGCCCGTTGGGCGCCAGCGAGTCGAACGCGCCGGCCTTGATCAGGCACTCCAGGACCTTCTTGTTCATGAGCCGGAGGTCGACGTGCTCGAACAGCTCGAACAGGGACGTGATGCGGCCGCCGAGCGTCGTGCGTGTCTGGAGCAGCGACTCGATCGCGCTCGAGCCCGCGCCCTTCACCGCGCCGAGACCGAACCTCACGCCGTCAGGTTCGACGACGAACTGCCAGCGGCTCTTGTTGATGTCGGGCGGCAGGATGGGCACGCCCAGCTCACGGGATTCGGCGAGATAGAGCGCGACCTTGTCCGAGTTTTCCGACTCGATCGTGAGCAGCGCCGCCATGAAGTGCCGCGGGTAGTGCGCCTTGAGATACGCGGTTTGATACGCCAGGAGCGCGTAGGTCGTCGAGTGCGCCTTCGGGAAGCCGTAGCCCGCGAAGTACTCCATGTACTCGAAGATCTTCGTGGCCTTCTTTTCCGCGATGCCGCGCGCCTTGCAGCCGTTGATGAAGTTCTCGCGCTGCGCCTGCATCTTCGCCGCGTCTTTTTTGCCCATCGCGCTTCGGAGCGCGTCGGCCTGCCCCATCGTGAAGCCGGCCAGTTCGCTCGCGAGGCGCATGACCTGCTCCTGATACGCGATGACGCCGTAGGTCTCCTTGACCAGCGGCTCCATCTGCGGGAGCTCGTACTTCACTTCGACGCGGCCGTGCTTGCGCGCGATGTAATCGTCGACGACCCCGCCGCGCAGCGGGCCCGGGCGGTAAAGCGCGTTGAGCGCGATGAGATCCTCGAGGCACTGCGGCTTGGCTTTGCGCAGCGTGTCGCGCATGCCCGAGCTCTCGAACTGGAACACGCCGTACGTCTGGCCGTTCTGGAAAATCTGATAGGTCTTCGGATCCTCGGGCGGCAGGGCCGCGAGGTCGAGCTTCTCCCCCGTCGTCTCCGCGATGTGCTTGACGGCGTCGTCGAGCAGCGTGAGCGTGCTGAGGCCGAGGAAGTCCATCTTGAGGAGACCGACGCGATCGATCTCCTTCATCGCCCACTGGGTCGTGATTTCGCCCTGGTCCTTCTGGCTGCGGTAGAGCGGGACGAACTCGGTCAGCGGCTTCGGCGTGATGACGACGCCCGCGGCGTGGACGGAGGCGTGGCGGGTCATGCCCTCGAGCCGCTTGGCGACCGCGAGCAGATCGCGGACGCGGTCGTCCCGCTTCTCGAGATCCGAGAGCGCCGGGTTCTCCTCGAGCGCCATGTCCAGCGTCATGTCCAGCTGGTTGGGGATGAGCTTCGCGACCTTGTCGACCTCGGCGATCGGCATCTCCATCACGCGGCCGACGTCGCGGACGACGGCGCGCGCCTTCATCGTGCCGAACGTGATGATCTGCGCGACGTTCTCGCGGCCGTATTTCTCGGTCACGTACGCGATGACCTCGCCGCGCCGGCGCTCACAGAAGTCGACGTCGATATCCGGCAGCGTGACGCGCTCGGGATTGAGGAAGCGCTCGAAGTAGAGGTCGAAATGCAGCGGATCGACGTCCGTGATCTTGAGCGAGTACGCCACCAGGCTGCCGGCCGAGGACCCGCGGCCCGGCCCCACGGGGATGCCTTTCTCGCGCGCGTACCGGATGAAGTCCCACACGATGAGGAAGTACCCGGGGTACTTCATCCGCTTGATCAGATCCATTTCGTACGTGAGCCGGGCCTCGTAGTCGGCAATCGGGCGGCGCAGTCCCCCACGCGCGGCCAGGTCCTCGAGCTTCGCCCGACGGACCGCGAAGCCTTCGCGCACGACGGCTTCGAAATAGGTGTCCACCATGTAGCCGGGCGGCACCGCGAAGTTCGGCAAGTGCGACTGCCCTTTGGCGAGCGTGACGTTGCAGCGCTCGGCGACGGCTACCGTATTGCGCATCGCCTCCGGATAGTCGCCGAACACCGTCGACATCTCGGCGCCAGTCTTCAGAAAGAACTGGTCGCCGTGATAGCGCAGGCGCTTCTCGTCGCTGACGCTCTTGCCCGTGCCGATGCACAGCAGCACGTCGTGCGGGTGGCGGTCGCTCTGCCGGAGGTAGTGGACGTCGTTCGTGCACACGAGCGGCAGCCCGAGGTCGCGCGCGATCGGCAGCAACCCGGTGTTCACGACGCGCTGCTCGTCGATGCCCTGGTCCTGCATCTCGAGAAAGAAATTCTCCGGGCCGAGGATGTCGCGGTACATGCCCGCGGCGTCGCGCGCCTTCTTGAGTTGATCGTTGCGGATCCCCGTCGCCACCTCGCCCTTGAGACAGCTGCTCAGGCCGATGAGCCCGCGCGCATGGCGCGCGAGCAGCGCCTTGTCGATGCGCGGCTTGTAGTAGAAGCCCTCGGTGTAGCCGGACGAGACGAGCTTGATCAGGTTGTGAAAGCCCTCGTCGGTTTCCGAGAGCAGAACGAGATGGTTCGCCGTTTCCCCCGGCTGGCCCGTGCGATCGGTGCGATCGCCCGGCGCGACGTACACCTCGCACCCCAGAATCGGCTTGATGCCGCGCTTGCGCGCCTCGTCATGAAACGTGACCGCGGAAAACAGATTGCCATGCTCCGTCACGGCCAGCGCCGGCATCTTCAGCTCGGCCGCGCGGTCCAGCAGCTCCCCGATGCGGCACGCGCCGTCGAGCAGCGAAAACTCCGTGTGCAAGTGCAGGTGGACGAACTCGGTCATCATTCCTTAGTTGCGCGTGGGGCCCCACCCCCACGCGCTCTGCCTACGCTCAGCGCCGCTCCTGGTCGTCGCGGGCTTCGCGGTTTACTCCCACTCGATAGTAGCCGGTGGCTTCGAGCTGATGTCGAACACGACGCGATTGATCCCGCGCACGGCATTGACGACGCGCGACGAGATGGTGGCGAGCAGGTCGTGCGGCAGACGCGCCCAGTCGGCGGTCATGCCGTCCCTGCTTTCGACGGCGCGGATCGCGATCGTGTACTCGTAGGTCCGATCGTCGCCCATCACGCCGACGCTCTGGACCGGGAGCAGCACGGCGAATGACTGCCAGAGGCGCCTGTACCACCCGGCCTTCTTGACCTCGTCGACGACGATGGCGTCCGCCCGGCGCAGGAGATCGAGGCGCTCGCGGGTGATGGGGCCCACCACGCGCACGGCGAGCCCCGGCCCGGGGAACGGCTGGCGCCAGATGAACTCGTCGTCGAGTCCCAGCGTCTGCCCCACCGCGCGCACTTCGTCCTTGAAGAGCTCGCGCAGCGGCTCGACGAGCTTGAATTTCATCCGCTCGGGCAGGCCGCCGACGTTGTGGTGGCTCTTGATGACGGCCGCCGGGCCTTTGACCGACACGCTCTCGATGACATCCGGGTAGAGCGTGCCCTGGGCGAGAAACTCGAACCCGCCCAGCTCCTGGGCGCGCTTCTCGAAGACGTCGATGAAGGTGCCGCCAATGATCTTGCGCTTCTGTTCGGGATCGGTGACCCCGGCCAGCCGATCGAGAAACAGATCGGTCGCGTCCACGAATTCGAGCGGCAACCCGAGCCGCTCGAACCTGGTGCGGACCTGGGCCGCTTCGTCGAGGCGCAGCAGGCCGTTGTCGACGAACACGCACGTCAGCCGTTCCCCGAGCGCCTTGTGCAGCAGGACGGCGGCGACGGTCGAGTCCACGCCGCCCGACAGCGCGCACACGACGCGTCCCGCTCCGACGGTCGCGCGAATGCGCGCGACGCTTTCGTCGACAAACGACGCCATCGTCCAGTCGCCGCGGCAGCCGCAGATGTCGAACGCGAAGTTGCGCAGGATGTCCGCGCCGTGCTCCGTGTGCGCGACTTCGGGATGAAACAGCAGCCCGTAGAGGCCCCGGTCCGCGTTTTCGATGCCCGCGACCGGCGAGCTTGGCGACGTCGCCGTCACCGTGAATCCCGCCGGGGCGCCCGCGACGAAGTCGCCGTGGCTCGCCCACACTTTGAGCGACTTCGGAATGTCGTGCAGCAGCCGCGATCCGTTCGTGATCGTCACGTCGGCGTGGCCGAACTCGCGGCTCTGCGCGGGCGCCACTCTTCCGCCGAGCGTGTCCGTCATCAGCTGCATGCCGTAGCAGATGCCGAGCGTCGGCGTGCCCAGCGCGAGCAGTGACGGATCCGATCGCGGCGCGCCGGCCTCCGAGACGCTCTTCGGGCCGCCGGACAGAATGATTCCAGCGGGATGACGGCGCTCGATGTCGGCGACCGGCGTGTTGAACGGCACGACCTCGGAATAGACGGCCAGTTCCCGCAATCGGCGCGCAATCAACTGCGTGTATTGCGATCCGAAATCGAGTACGACGATCGTTTGATGTGTCACGGGCGGTCGGATGTGAGCGACCAGAAGCAAACTGGAGGCCGAAGCCTCCAGAGAATATCGCTATTATATGCGTGTGCCACGCGCGGCAGCCACAAGATGTTGGGGTCTGCTGCTCTGTCTCGGCCTGGTGCTACCCGCCGCCGCTCAACAGACGGCGACGAGCGGGCAGGTTGTTCCCACGCCGCAGGCGACGCCGGCTGCCGGACAGCCGACACCCACGCCGACTCCGACGCCGCCGCCACCGCCGCCGTACGCCTTCGGCTGGCGCCAGTCGATTGGCAACAGCGGTCCGCTGACGCTCGTCGCCACCGACGGACTCCTGCTCGTGAGCGGCGGCACGCCGCCGCTCGTCGCGCGCTCGCTCGACACGGGCGAGGCGCTCTGGAACGCGTCGCTGTCGCCGGCGGGCACGCCCGCGATCGGCGATCATCTGCTCTTCGTGCCGTCGAGCGGACAGCTCAGCGCGCTCGACGAGGCGACGGGCGCGATCAAGTGGCAGGACACGCTGCCCTCACCCGTGTCGCCGCCGCTCTGGCGCGCGGGCTGGCTCATCGTCGCCGCCGATCGTGAGCTCCGCGCCTATCGCGGCGCCGATGGCACGCGGCTCTGGACGTTGCCGCTTCCGGCGGCCGTGACCAACGCGCCGGTCATCGACGGCGATGCCCTGTTCGTGACGCTGGCCGACGGAACCCTCGTTGCCGTCGACATCAAGCAGCCGGCCGTGACTTGGACCGTGCCGCTCGCGACCAAGGCTGGCCCACTGCTCGCGGCCAACGGGCTCGTTTACTTCGGTGGCGACGATGGCAACGTCTACGCTTACCGGCAGGTAACCGCCAACCGCCCGGAATGGGTGTACCGGGCGCGGACGGGCACGCTGGGTGCGCCCATCGCCGACGCGAAACACGTCTACGTCGCCCTCCTCAACAACACCGCGCGCGCGCTCGATGCTCACAACGGCTCGATGCGCTGGGCGGTCGAACTGCCGGCCCGCCCGACGTTCGGAATGGCGCTCGGTGTGGACAAGCTCGTGGTGCCATTGCTCTCGGGCGAAATCGCCGTCTGCATATTCCGGCCCGGGGGGCTGCGGCCCACTACCCGTGTCATCGCATTTCCCAAGCCGCCGGACGCTCCGCCCGGCTTCTTTCAGCGGCTCGAGTCGTCGGTGGTCAAGAAGGATCTGTCGAGGGTCTATCTGGCGACGGTGTCGTTTCAGGATGAGCGGACCCTCACGGCCTTGGATAGCGGGGCGGTCAAGAAGTAGCGCGTCGTCCCGCGAGCGTGTCCACCAACCATTGATTCCTCCGCGTCGGAAGCGTCCGGGGGCCGCGTCATGATCGTCGAGCATTCGCAACGGGCCTGCCGGACGGCACAGGAATTGCGCTAGGCTCCTCAATAGCGGTGAGCACTTCACGCTTGACGGCGGACCTCAAGCCGGTCGCGCCCTCGCAATGGCGTCTGAAAGTGACGTTCTGGCTGGACGCCGCGCTACTGGTGTCGGTGTGCGCGCTGCAAACGGTGCCAGCCACCGGGCTCGTCGTCCACGAGTGGCTCGGACTGGCCATCGTGGGTATGGTGCTCGCACACCTGCTGTTCTCGTGGAGTTGGATCGCTTCCCTCAGCCGGCGGTTGCTTGCTCGACAACCCGTTCGCACCCGCGTCAACTATGTGCTGAATCTGATGCTCTTCGGTTGCATGACAGCCGTGATCTTCTCCGGCATTCTGATTTCACAGCGCGCGATTCCGGCGTTGCTCGGCGCAGGCGCCACGTCGAACCTGGACTGGCGCTGGGATTCTCTTCATATCCTGACCTCGCAGATCGTCCTCCTGCTGGCTGGCTTGCATGTGGCGGTGAACTGGGACTGGGTCGTCGCCACAGGACAGAAGATCTTCCGGCGCGTGCTCGGTGGCGAGGCTGCGAGATGACATTCCTGCGTCTGTCGTATCGGGCCGCGATCCTCTTGCTGGCCGCCGCGGCCTTTGTTGGTCTGACCGCAGCGTACGCCGCTTCAGCGCGTTATCGCGTGCCCGGCCCGCAGGAGCAAACCGCGCGGCGATCCCGTCCGCTGCGGCCGCAAGGGGGCGAACTCCCTTCAATCGCCGGCGAGGGCCTGCTGCTCGCGTTGTATGCCGTGACGGGCAGACTCGCGTGGCGACGGCTTCCGCGCGACTCGCGCAGCAACGAAGAGATGATTCTGATGGGCTTGCGCCCGCGACGTCGAGAAGACGACGATGTCAACGCTTCGCCGCCTTCAACAGCGCCGTGAGCTGCATGTCGGTTAGCCACTCACTTCGACTTCGCCCGCCGCCAACGCATCTGACATCGCGGCGGCGAGTCTGGCGACACCCTCTTCGATCCTGTCCGGCGGCGGCGCGGAGAACGAGAGGCGCAAGTGCTGCGCGCCGGACCCGTCGACGAAGAACGCCGATCCGGCGACGAAGATCACGCCGCGTTCGCGCGCGCGTTCGAGCACGGCGTCGGTCTGCAATGTGCCCGTGAGTTTCGCCCAGAGGAAGAAGCCGCCTCGCGGTTCGGGCCACGTGAGCTGTCCGTCGAGGTGGCGATGCAGCGCCTTGACCATCACGTCGCGCTTCCGTTCGTAATGGCTGCGCAGCTTCGGCAGGTTCTTCGAGAGGATGCCGCGCCGGCATGCTTCGTAGACCACGCGCTGATCGAGTCCGCCTGAGCACAAGTCCGCGGCCTGCTTGGCCAGCTCGAGCTTGGCCGCGATCGGTTCGGGCGCGTGCAACCACGCCACGCGAAACCCGGGCGCGAGCGTCTTCGAGAAGCTGCTCAAGTAGATCACGCGTCCGTTCGCGTCATCGGCGGCAATCGGACGCGTATCGGCTTCCGTCGCGACGTCGGGGAAATAGAGATCGCGATACGGGTCGTCTTCGATCACGAGCACGTCGCGCCGCTCGGCCCACTCGAGGACACGCGGGCGCTTGGCCAGGCCCATGAGCAGTCCCGTCGGATTCTGGAAATTGGGGACGACGTACAGCGCCTTCACGCGGCGGCCCTCGGCGCGCAGGCGGACGAGTGCCGCGTCGAGCTCGTCGAGGTCGATTCCGTCCGCCTCCTGACGCACGCCAACCAGCGACGCGCCGACGCTGTGGAACGCCGAGATCGCGCCCGTGTAGGACGGCAGTTCCACGAGCACGACATCGCCCGGATCGAACAGGACGCGCGCGATCAGGTCCAACCCCTGCTGCGAGCCGGTCGTCACAAGGAGCCGGCCGGCCGACGACGCGATGTGGCGCTCGGCCATGAGCGTGACGATCGCGTCGCGCAGCGGCTTGTAGCCGCGCGTGGGGCCGTATTGCAGGACCGACCCGTCGTCGCCGGAGAGCAGCTCGCGCGCGATCTCCGCGAAGGGCTCCCACGCGAAGACGTCTTCGGCCGGATAGCCCGGCGCAAACGAAATCATGTCGTGCGCCTGCGCGAGCACGGCGCCCATCTTGCGAATGGCGGACTCGCGCAGCGACTGGCCGGCGCGGGAAAAGAACGGTTCGTACTTCATTGTCATGCGCGTTGCACCCAGAGTGGAGTCGTGAGCGGCCGGCTGTCCGGCCCGGTGAATCGGCGGTACTGCGTCTGGTAGGCCGCGAGCGCCGTGAGTCCGACGTACTGGAACACGACGCCGCGGACGAGCCACGCCGCGACCTGCAGCGGCACGGCGATGAGCGAGACGAACGGCACCCACGCGACGAACGTGAGGCCCGCCGTCGTGACGACCGAGACCGCCATCGCCGCCGTGACGAGCAGGCCGACCACGCCGAAGATGCCGAGCACCTGGCGCGCGTCCGCGACGACAAACGCGCGAAGCCGGCGGACCGCCGTCCGAATCCGGCAGTCGTCGGTGATGACGATGACCCGCAGCAGATCGAAGGCGAGGTTGATCGCGGTCACCGCGATGACGCTCGTGCTGGTGGCGACGAGCACCAGCAGCGGCCACGCCGACGCCCACGTGGTCTGCTCCGCGATGCGGAACGACACGCCAAGCGCCGTGATGTACCCCCACCCGATGATGAGATACGACAGGCTCAGGCCCGCCGCCAGCAGCCCGGATCGACGCGCGAATCGGCGCGTCGCGTCGAGGATCGTCGCGAGGTCGTAGACGTAGGCGCGCCGCAGCGCGTCGAGCTGCACCGGACCGCGGTGAATGTCGCCCGCCGTCTGCTCGCTCTCGACGATCACCGCGAGCGTGCCGCCCTTGACGATGAACATCACGATGCCGCCGCCGAACGCGACGAGGCCGACCGCGGCGAAGAAGCTCATGAGCGCGCCCGGCGCCGTGGCGAGCGATCCGATCACGAGATCGGCGGCCGCCCGCACGCCTTGCCCGAAAATCGTGCCGAGGTCGTCGCCGACGAGGACGGCGACCATCAGCGCGCCGCCGATGACGGGCACGGCGAGCGTAAATTTGAAGAGGGCCTCGATCGCGAACTCGATGAGAACGACCGGCCAGTTGGCGGCGGTGATGAGCGCGCCGTGCTTGAGCGCGGCTCGTAACGGCAGCGTGGATGCCATCGAACGGCGTCTGCGAGTATAGCATTCGCCTTTCTGGTATCCTCACGGCGATGCCCCGCCCGATGCGTTGACGCGGCTTCCGGTGCAGAGTTCCCCACGGCGACTCTTCGTCACGGCCCTGGCGATTGCGCTCCTGCTGGGAGCGATCGGCGTCGGCTGGGCCCTCGTGCGTTTTGGCCCGAGCGACGAGTCGGCCAGCCGGCATCTCGAAGCGGATGTCCGCCGGACGGTGTCCGTGCGCGCGCGCGAGATCGAGTCGCTCGCCACACGCGTCGCGCGTGAAGGCGCCCTCATTCAAGGCGCCAGCACCGAACGCGATCAGCTCACGCCGCTGTTCGCGCGGTTGATGGGTCTGGTCGAAGACAACGGCACAGAGCCCATCTCAGCGACCGCCTACGTTCCGGCCGGCCCGCGCGGCAACTACAAAGTGCTCGCGTGGAGTGGCGGCTCGGCGGAAGATTTGCCCCCCGATCGCCTGGCCGGCCCGCGCGCGGTGTTCCCCGCCCAGGGATTCGGCGGCCTCCGCCTCGTGGCGGTCGAGCCGATCGAGCTCGACGGCAAGCGCATCGGCGTCGCCGCCGCCGAGACGCTGCTCGCGCCGGCCGTTCGCACCACCTCCGCGGCGCAGGTCTGGCAGCTGACGACGTCGTATGGTCCGGTCGCGGCGACGCCGGCCGCGCTCGTCGGCGCCGAAGAAGACCCGCGCCGGCCGCAGTCCTTTGCGGTCGCCGGCGCGGACGGCACGCCCCTGCTCGAAGTCCACTTCTCGGTCGAGGAACTGCAGGGCGGGCGCCAGGTCTTTTGGCGACGCGTGGCCGCGATCGCGGCGCTGCCGCTCGTCTGCGCCGGGCTGCTCTCCACGGGGTGGCTCCTCGAGCGTCGATCGCGATCTGCCCGGCTCGCGCCGTTTCTGTTGTGGTCGGCCGCCACCGGCGCGGTGATCGTGCTGGCGGCGCTCGTCCTGCACGGACTCGCGGTGCTCGTCGCGGCGCCGCCCGCGATCGGCAGCCTCGTCACCGCGCTCGCCGCGCTCGCGCTGATGGCGCTCTTCCCGGGATCGTGGTGGTGGCGCCGCCATCCGCGGCAGAGTCCGGTCGCGTCACCGATGCCATTCGTCATCGAGCAGTTGCTGGCCGGCGCGGTCGCCGCGGGCGTCGTCTACCTCCTCACGGTGGTGTTTCGCCAGCGGATCATCGCGCCGTCGCTCGACAGCTGGCAGTTCCCCCTCTTTCCGGTCGAACCGATCAGCTTGATTGGTCTGGCGAGCTTGATCCTCGTGCAGTTGGCGCTCTACTGGACGGCGGCCACGATGCTCGCGCTCGCCGCCGGCCGGTGGCGGCTGACGTGGCGGCGGCCCGGGACGGCTCTCCTGGCTGTGATGCTCTGGTTGTTGCCGATGCTCGCCGGTCCGTTCGTGCCGGCCGGCGCCTTCGAGTTCCCGTGGATGCCGATGCTGTGCGTTGGCGTGACGGCGGCGGTCTTTGCGCTGACCTCGTCGTCCCTGCGCGGCTTCTACCGCCACACGACGCAGGCGATGCGCCTCGTCCTGGTGTTCGGCGCGCTGTTTCTGCCGACGGTGGCGCTCTATCCCATGGCGACGTTCTACGCGGACCTCACGACGCGCAACCTCGTCGAGCAAGAGTACGCGCCCGCGACGGCGCAATACCCGCAGGAGCTGCGGCGCCAGCTGCGCGACGTGCAGAACGAGATCGATGCGCTTCCCGAGCTGCCGGCGCTCGTGTCGACGCCGCCCGCTCAGGGTCTCGTGTCCTCGCACGAAGCGTTTCGCGTGTGGAGTCAGACGAGTCTCTCGCGGTTGCGCGTGACGTCGGACGTCGAGCTCTACGGACCCGACCGGGCGCTCAGGAGCCGGTTCGCGTTGAATCTGCCCGAGTACATCTACAGCGCCGCGGCGCAAACCTGGAGCGGCACCGCGGATTGCGGGTGGGATCTGTTTGGCGAGGTCAAGCGTTTCGGCGCGGAGGACCGCAACCTTCTGCACGCCGAGCGCGCGCTCTGCGACCGCTCGGGCAACATGCTGGGCGCGGTGGTGGTTCATGTCGTGCCGGACTATCGGGCGCTGCCGTTCGTCTCGTCGGCCAATCCGTACTCGGACGTCATCGGCCTGCCGGACGCCGGAGGCGCGGGATCGCGTATCGCGGACCTGCAGGTCGTTGTCTACGGTTGGAGCCTGCACCCCGTGTTCGCGTCGGGCCGTGTCGCCTGGCCGATCAGCAAGGAGCTGTCCGATCGGCTCACGCGCTCCCGCGAGTCGTTCTGGGAGACGCTGCCGGCCGGCGATCGTTCGTATCAGGTGCATTTCGGCAGCGATCGCGGCCACGTCTACGCGCTCGGCTATCCGCTGTCCACCGTGTTCGAGCACGCCACACGGCTCGCCGAGGCGGCGGCGCTCGTCGCGGGCATCTTCCTCCTTTTTCTGATCGGCACAACCGTCTACGCGCCGTTCCGCCAGCGGTACGAGGTGCCGCTGCGCGTGCTCCTGCACGAGATCCGCACGAGCTTCTACCGCAAGCTCTTTCTCTTCTTCGTGCTCGCTGCGGTCGGCCCGGTGCTCCTCCTCGCGCTGGCATTCGGCGCGTACATGACGACGAAGTTTCGCGCCGACGTCGAATCCGAAGCCGCAAGCGTCGTGACGGTCGCCCGCCGGGTGTTCGAGGAGCTCGCGGTCGCGGAGCAGCGTCCGAATCAAGCGCTGACCGCGCCGACCGACGACGCGATGGTGTGGATTGGGCAAGTGATCGGACAGGACGTGAATCTGTTCGACGGACCGCGGCTGGTCGCGACGAGTCAGCGCGACCTGTTCGACTCGGGTCTCCTGCCGGTCCGCACGCCGGCCGCGGCGTACCGGGCGATCGCGTTGAATCGCGCGCCGACCTTCGTGGTGCCGGATCGACTGGGATCGTTTCAATATCTCGTGGCGGCGGCGCCCGTGCCCGCGCGCGGCCGCGACGTCGTGCTGAGCGTGCCGCTCGCGCTGCGCCAACGCGAGATCGAGCGTGAAATCGATCAGCTCTACCGTGGCGTCCTCGTCGGCGCCGTCATCGTCGTGCTCTTCGCGGCGGGACTGGGCGCGTCGGTCGCGGGACGCATTTCGGATCCGGTGGCGCGATTGACTCGCGCCGCGCGGCAGATCGCGGCCGGGCGGCTCGACGTGCGCGTCGTGGCGGACACGGCCGATGAGCTGCGGCGTCTGGTCGACGACTTCAACACGATGACGTCCACGCTCGCCGCGCAGCGCGCCGAGCTGGCGCGGACGCAGCAGATCAAAGCCTGGGCGCAGATGGCGCGCCAGGTGGCCCACGAGATCAAGAACCCGCTGACGCCGATTCAATTGTCCGCCGAGCATCTGCAGCGCGTGCACGAGGACCAGGGACGACCGCTCGGCGCCGTGTTCGATCAGTGCCTGACGACGATCCTTCGACAAGTCCGGCTGCTCCGCCAGATCGCCGGCGAGTTCTCGACGTTCGCCGCCGAGCCGACGGCTCGACCAGGATCCGTCGCCGTCACCGATCTCGTCGAGGACGTCGTCGGGCCGTATCGTCCGGGGCTGGGCCGCAAGCACACGATCGCGGTCGACGTGCCCGCGACGCTGCCGCCGCTATGGATCGACCGGACCCTCATCCTGCGCGCGCTCACGAACGTCGTCGAAAACGCGCTGCAGGCGATGCCGGACGGCGGCACGCTGCGCGTGAGCGCCGTACTCGACGGCGCGATGACCGAGATCGCCGTGCGCGACACGGGCGTGGGCATGGACGCCGAGTCGGCGCGGCGCGCGTTCGAGCCCTACTTCTCCACCAAGACGGCAGGCTCCGGCCTCGGTCTGGCCAACGCGAAGCGCAACGTCGAGTTGTGCGGCGGGTCGATGACCCTGTCGAGCGAGTTCGGCCGGGGAACGACGGTTACCCTGAGGCTGCCGGTGGCAGCTCCTCACGCCGGGTCTTCACCCGCGTGACGACGAGCTCGATGAACGCCGAGATCAGGTAGCCGTACGCGAGCACGGGCAGCGTGAACCGCGGCTCGGTCGTGATGAACGCGATGAACAGCGCGAAGCCCAGCAGCGGCAGGTACGACGGGCCCCAGCCGAAGTTGATCGTCTTGAAGCTGCGGAACCGAATGCCGCTGACCATCAGGGCCGCCGGGACGAGCACGACCATGACGGTCGCCCAGCCCGGATATCCGGTCACGGGATACGGCCACGCATAGATCGTCGCCGCGACGACGCCCGCCGCGGCCGGCGTCGGCATGCCGATGAAGTAGCGCTTGTCGAGCTGGTGCGCGGCCTGCGAGTTGAACCGCGCCAGGCGCATCGCGGCGGCTGCGACGTACATGAATCCCGCGGCCCAGCCGACCCGGCCGAGCTCCGAGAGCCCCCAAGCATAGGCGAGCACCGCCGGCGCGACGCCAAACGAAATCACATCGGCGAGCGAATCGAACTCGACGCCGAACGCGCTCGTCGAGTTGGTCAGCCGGGCGAGACGCCCGTCGAGCATGTCCAGCACGATCGCGAAGCCGACGAACGGTGCGGCCGTGACGAGATCGCCGCGCATCGCGTACACGACGCACGCGTAGCCGCAGAACATGTTGCCCATGGTGCAGAGGCTCGGCAGCAGCACGACGCCGCGTCGCTTTCGCGGCTCGTGCGGGATCCGCCGGACGTCGAAGGACTCGATCATTCGCTACTCTCCAGACGTGAGCCTGGCGATGATAGTCTCACCGCCGCGTACCGTCTCGCCGGCTGCCACCGTCAACGTCGCCGAGCGCGGCACGAAGACGTCCATCCGCGATCCGAATTTCATCAGCCCGATGCGCTCGCCCGCCGTCAGATCGTCTCCGGTCTTGACGCGGCAGACGACACGCCGCGCGAGGACGCCGACGACCTGCCTCGCGACGACTGTCTGGCCGTCGTGGTCGATCCAGATCTCCGAGTGTTCGTTTCGTCGCGCGTCGTCGCGGTACGCCGGGACGAACGTGCCCGGCACGTAATCGACGCGTGTGACTCGTCCCGCCACGGGCGTGCGATTGATGTGCACGTCGAGCAGCGAGAGAAAAATCGTGACCTGGCGCCAGGCGCCGCTGGGTGCCGCGTTCGCGGGCGCCTCGCCGGCGAACATGACTTTGCCATCCGCGGGGGCCAGCACGACGCGCCGGTCGTTGGTCGGCGCCCGGTCCGGATCGCGGAAGAACAGCGCGACGGCCAGGGGCAGCACCAGCGACACGACAGCCACCGTCGTGGCGCCGGCAAACGCCAACACCACGGCGGGCGCGGCCGCCAAGGCGACGAAGGGCACGGCGGCCCGGTCGATACGCACGCTCCTGATTGTACGAGGTCGACCGGTCCAGCCGCGAACGTGCGGCTCGCCGGCCCGCGCCTGCGCTTTAGTGATGCGCGAGCGGTGGCGACATCGGCAATTGCTGGCGCATGATCGCTTCGATGCGGTCCTTCAGCGCCAATTTCTTTTTTTTGAGGGCGGTTTCTTCGAACTGCTGTTGTTCAGAGAGGTGAATCAGAGTGGAGAGGTGGCGAATCTTTTCGTCGAGCGCTTGATGCTCCGTGACCAACTGCCGAAAGCCGTCGTCGGTCCGAAGCAGCGCGGTTTTCACGTCGTCTTGTACCGGGAGCTGAGCGTCAGCCATGCTCCGCCTCCTTATGTACGGGCACCCTACCACAATCGGACCGCCCAGTCGACACCTTCGCGTTACACGCCGGCTTCCGCGGCCAACTGGCGGTTCCAGAGGATGAGCGCGTCCTCGCGCGGGTGCTGGTAATAGTCGCGGCGGACGCCGTCGACGCGGAAGCCGAGGCCTTCGTAGAGAGCGCGCGCGGCCTCGTTCGACCGACGGACCTCGAGGGTCGCCGACTGTGCCCCTGATGCCGCGGCGTCGGCCAGGACGTTCACGAGCAACCGTCGTGCGAGTCCGCGCCGCCGCCAGACCGGATCGACGGCCAGGCTGTTGATGTGCAGCTCGTCGAAGACAATCCAGCACGCGCAGTAGGCGACGACGCGCCGATCGGGGGCGCGCATGACGTAGAGGCGCGCGACGTCGGTGTTCTCGAGCTCCCACTTGATGGATTCGGCGGCCCAGGGATTCGTGAACGTCTGACGCTGCAATGATTCGACCGCCGCGAGCTCCTCGCGGGTCACCGCACGATCGATCGTGAACCCGGCGAGCGGATCCTGCTGCTCTTGAGCCCGCGCGTGCGCGCGGTCGCGAGCGAGCACGGCGTCGGGCCGGCGGATGTAGATCGGCCGCAGCGCGTGCGGCACGACGCCCTGCTCGGGATGCGCGGCGGCGAGGCGAGCCGCCACGCCCGCGAGCGGCACCGGCGCATCGACGATCTCGAGCGGCAGATCGGGCACGCTCAGGACCGACGCGTACCGGCGCGCGCCGTCGCCGACGAGCGTGATCGGCACGCGGCCCGCGCACGAACGCAGGTCGGCGAGAAGGGTCTCAGGCGGCGTCACGCGCGCGTCGAAGACGACCCGGGCGTCGGCCAGCGACTGGCCGGGCGCCACTTCCCATCCCGCCGAGAACACTTCAGCGCGCTGTCCGTCGAGACACGCCACGAGCAGCCGGGGCTCGGCGAGCGCCTGGTGGCCGAGCCAGCCGTGCGCGAGCGCGTCGAGCGTCGGCACCGGCACCACGGCGCGGTGGCGCGACAGCGCGAAGCCCTGAATGGCGGCGATGCCGACGCGGAGCCCGGTGAACGATCCGGGGCCGGCGATGACCGCGAAGAGATCGACGTCGGCGATCGACTTGCCGTGGCGCGCGAGCCAGTCGGTGACGTCATGCGGCAGCCGCTCGCCGTGCGTGCGCGTGGGATCGCCCGTCGTCGTCTCGCACACGTCGCCGTCCATGAGGGCGACGCTGCCCGCGCGTGTGACCGTCTCGAGCGCCAGCACGAGCATGGCGCAATGTTATACTCCGACGGGTTCGACCCGCTCCGTGCGCGTTGACGCGATTGTCCCGCCCGTGACGAGCTCTTCATCTTCTTCTTCGGCGCACGCTCAGTCTTCTGCGTCGGCCACGCCGGCGATGCGCCAGTATCTCGACGCGAAGCGGCAGCATCGCGATGCGATCGTGCTGTTTCGCATGGGCGACTTCTACGAGATGTTCTACGAGGACGCGATCACGGCCGCGCGTGTGCTCGAGCTGGCGTTGACCTCGCGCGCGAAGGACGCGGGCGGTGTCGCGATTCCGATGTGCGGTGTGCCCCACCACGCGCTCGAAACGTACCTCGCGCGTCTGATTCGCAAGGGCTATCGCGTGGCGATCTGCGATCAAGTCGAAGATCCGCGCAAGGCCAAGGGAATCGTGCGCCGCGAGGTGACGCGCGTGGTCTCGCCGGGAACCTTCACCGAGCCCGGGTATCTCGAGGCTCGGGAGCCCGCGTTTCTCGCCGCCATTGCGCCGGCCGGCGTCGCGTCCGCGGCCTGGGGCCTGGCGTTCCTCGACGTCTCGACCGGCGAATTCGCGGCCGCCGAGTTCGAGGGGCCGGGGGCGGAGGCGGCGCTCTCGGCCGAGCTCGCGGTGCTTCGTCCGCGGGAGCTGCTGGCGGGCGACACCAGCCAGATCGACCGTGCACTGAGCCCGCTGGCCTCACCGCGCGTCACGCGGGTCGAGGACTGGACGTTCGAGCCGGCCCGCGCTCGCGCGAGCCTCTGCGATCAGCTCCACGCGACGTCGCTGGCCGGCTACGGCCTGGACGAGGCGCCGGCAGCCGTGGCCGCCGCGGGCGCGATCGTCACGTACCTCCGCGAATCGCAGCGCCGCGACCTGACGCACGTCCGCGACATCAGCTTCCGCGTGCCGGCCGACGCGCTGCTCGTCGATCCCGTCACGCTTCGGCACCTCAACGTCGTCGAAGGCGCCGACGGCGGACGCGCCGGCTCGCTCATCGACACGATCGACCGGACGGTGACGGCGATGGGCGGCCGGCTGCTCCGCCAGTGGCTGCTGCGTCCGCTCATCGCGCTGGCGCGGATTCAAGATCGCCTCGATACCGTCGAAGACTTCGCGTTTCGTTCGACCGATCGCGGCCGGATGCGCGAGCTGCTCAAAGGCATGCACGACGTCGAGCGGCTGATCGCGCGGATCTCGCTGGGGACGGCGGGCCCGCGCGATCTCGTCGCACTCGGCCAGTCGCTGGCGCTCCTGCCTCGCCTGCGGGCCAGCACGTCGGGGTTTCAGGCGCCGCTCCTCACGAGCCTGGCGGCGGAGATCGACGAGCTCATCGACGTCCGAGACGCAATCGAAGGCACGATTTTGAGCGAGCCGCCCGCCCTCGTACGCGATGGCGGCGTCATTCGCGACGGCGTCGACGCCGAGCTCGACCGGTTGCGCGACATCAGCCGAGGCGGCCGCACCGCGATCGCCGCCATGGAAGACGCCGAGCGGGCGCGTACGGGCATCACGTCGCTCAAGATCCGGTACAACCGCGTGTTCGGGTACTACATCGAGGTGTCGAAATCGAACCTCGGCGCGGTGCCGGCCGACTACACGCGCAAGCAGACGATTGCCGGGGGCGAGCGCTTCATCACCCCCGCGCTCAAGGACTACGAAGATCAGGTGCTCGGCGCCGACGAGAGAATTCTGACGCGCGAGCTCGAGCTGTTCGAAGCGCTCCGGGCGCGTGTGGCGGCCGAGGCGCCGCGTATTCTGGACACGGCGCGCGCCGTCGCGACGCTCGACGTGCTGGCCGGACTCGCCGAAACAGCGGCGATCCACAACTACATCAAGCCGCACATGCACGATGGCGACGAGATGGAGGCGGCCGAGGCGCGGCATCCGATCGTCGAGCGGCACGTCATCGACGCGTTCGTTCCGAACGACGTGTTGCTCAACGCGACCGACCGTCAGCTCGTGATTTTGACGGGCCCCAACATGGGGGGCAAGAGCACGTATCTCCGTCAAGTCGCGCTGCTCTCGCTCATCGCGCAGGCGGGATCGTTCGTCCCGGCGCGCCGCGCCAAGCTGGCCGTCGTCGATCGCATCTTCGCGCGCGTGGGCGCCTCCGACAACATCACGCGCGGCCAGTCGACGTTCATGGTCGAGATGCAGGAAACCGCGTCGATTCTGCACGCGGCCACTAGCCGGAGCCTCGTCATACTCGACGAAGTTGGCCGCGGCACGGCCACGTTCGATGGGCTGAGCCTCGCGTGGGCCGTCGCCGAGCACCTGGCGTCGAACGACCGCGCGCGCCCCAAGACGATCTTCGCCACGCACTACCACGAGCTGACGGATCTCGCCGATGCGTTGCCGGGCGTCGTCAACTGTCACGTCGCGGCGCGCGAGTTCAAGGACGACATCATCTTTCTGCACAAGATCGTGTCGGGACGCTCGGATCGCAGCTACGGCATTCACGTGGCGCAGCTCGCCGGGCTGCCGCCGGCGATCGTGCGGCGCGCGTCGGAAATCCTCGCCTCGCTCGAGCGCGACGAGCTGGCTCGCGGCGGCCGGCCGAGCCTCACGGGCGCCCCGGCGGCGTCTCAGCAGCAGCTCGGGCTCTTTCAGGTGTCCACCGAGCCCGATCCGATCGTGCTGCGCCTGCGCGCGCTCGACGTCAATCGCCTCACGCCGCTCGAGGCGCTGGCGCTGCTCGACGCGCTCAAACGCGAGGCCGACCGGTGAGGCGCCTCGTCGTCGCCGCCCTGCTGAGCGCGACGGCCGCCTGTGGTCACACCTCGGTCGATTCCAGCGGGCCGATCGTCGTCGCGATGACGAACGGGCCGACGAATCTCGATCCCGGCGTTGGCCTCGATGAAGCGTCGCAGAAGATCCACCAACTGCTCTATCGATCGCTTTTGAAGATCGACGATTCGCTGCGCGTTGTGCCGGACCTCGCCGTGCGATTCGAGGCCCGCGACCCGCAGACCTATGTCGCCCAGATCCCGCCGGGCGTCCGGTTCCACGACGGGCGGGAGATGACGTCGCTCGATGTCGTCTACACGTTCCGGAGGTTTCTCGATCCGTCGTTCAGCTCGGGCCGCAAGGGCGCGTATCGCAATCTCGCCGCCGTCTATGCGGAAGACCGGTACACGATCTCGTTTCATCTGCGGACGCCTTCCGCATCCTTCCCCATCAACCTCGTCATGGGGATCGTTCCGGAGGGCACCGGCGCCGCGGCGGCGCGTCAGCCCGTCGGCAGCGGCCCGTATCGTCTCGCCGAGTTCGTGCCCGACGACCACGTCACGCTCCTGCCGTTTCCGCAGGCCTACGGCGGGGCGCCGCGCAATGCCGGCCTCGTCTTTCGAGTCGTGCCGGACGAAACGATGCGCGGGTTGGAGCTGCGCAAGGGCAGCGTTGATCTCGTGATCAACGATCTGTCGCCCGATCTGGTGGCCGGCCTCGAGCGCGTCCGCAGCCTGAGCATCGTGCGGTCTCCGGGCACGGACTACGCCTACCTCGGGTTCAATCTGCGCGATCCGCTGCTGGCCGACGAGCGCGTGCGTCGAGCCATCGGCTACGCGGTCGACCTCAACGCGATCGTCACGTACCTCCGCCGCGGCCTCGCGCAGCCGGCGACGGGCATCGTGCCGCCGATGTCGTGGGCGTATGCGTCCGACGTCTTCCGCTTCGCGTACGACCCGGACAAGGCCCGTCAACTCCTCGACGAGGCGGGCTATCCGGACCCTGACGGACCGGGCCCGGGCATGCGGCTGCACGTGACACTCAAGACCTCGACCGACGAGCGCTACCGGCTGCAGGCGGCCGTCATCCAGGAGAACCTGCGGCTCGTCGGCATCGGCGTCGAGGTGCGGTCGTCGGAGTTCGCGACGCTCATGGCCGACGTCATCAGGGGCAACATGCAGCTCTACACGCTGCAGTTCGTCGGCATCACCGACCCGGACATGTTGCGGCGCGCGTTCTACTCCACGCAGACGCCGCCCGACGGATTCAACCGCGGCCGCTACGCCAATCCTGAGGTCGATCGGGCGATCGACGCGGCCTCGTCGGCGCCCGACGACGACACGCGGCGCGCGGAATATCAGCAGGCGCAGCGCCTCATTGCCGCCGACGCGCCGGTCATCAGCCTCTGGTACAAGACCAACGTCGTCGTGGCGCAGGCCGCGCTGCAGAACATCGACGTCACGCCGACCGCCGACTTCACGTTCCTGAAAAATGTTTCACGCCGCGACACGCGATAGAATGACGCTCGCATGAGCCGTCGCAAATCGCGTTTCCTGCGCAAGCCGGTCGAGCCCTTCGCGGTCGCCGCCGGACTCTCGGCCGACGAAGTGCTCACGAAGATGGAGCGTGTGTCGTTTCAGGGACGCAACCTGGCGACGGCGCGCCGCATCTGGGAAAAGATGCTCGCGAGCGACGCGACGATCTTTCTCGGCACGGCCGGCGCGCTCTCGGCCGGCGGGATGCGGCTGATCCTCGCGCACCTGATCGAGCATCGGTACATCGACTGCCTCGTCTCGACCGGCGCGAATCTCTACCACGATCTTCACGAGACGCGCGGACGCCGGCACTTCATCGGATCGCCGACGCTCGACGACGCGGCCCTGGCCGCCGAACGCATCGATCGCGTGTACGACACGCTGGCGAGCGAGGACGAGTTCTGCAAGAACGACGAGTGGATCGCGGCGTTCGCGCTCAAGCTCGAGCGGCGGCCGTACACCACTCGCGAGTTCCTCTACAAGCTCGGCGAGCACCTCTGGAAGGAGACCGAGCACAACGGCATCCTGACGGCGGCGTATCGGGCCAACGTGCCGATTTTCTGTCCCGCGCTGGCCGACTCGTCGATCGGGATGGGCGTGTCCCAGGCCCGACACCGCGATCAGACAGCCGGCATGATCGACGTGGTCGGCGACATCATCGAGTCGGCCAACATCGTCATCCGCCGGCCGAGCACGGCGACGATCGTGCTGGGCGGCGGCACGCCGAAGAACTTCATCAACCAGGCCAGCGTGCAGGCCGAGTTCTACGATGACCGCGTCACCGGCCACAAATACGCGCTTCAGATCGTGACCGACGTGCCGCATTTCGGCGGCGCCAGCGGCTCGAGCCTCGAAGAGGCGCAGAGTTGGGGCAAGCTGTCGATTGAATCCGAGAAGGTGACGGTCCACGGAGACGTCACGCTCGCGCTGCCGATGCTCGTCAGCGCGCTCGAGACCTCCGCGAAAGACGTGCTCGCCAAACGCAAGCGGCCCGAGTTCGATCCGTCGAAGCGAATCCTCGTCGTCAACGGCCAGCCTCTCGCCGACAACAAGTATCAGGAGCCCTGATGCCTCAGCCGGACTACGAACGCCTCCAACCGTACCAGTTCGGCGGGGCGCTCCCAGAGGTCCCGTCGTACGACTCGGCCGTGGCCGTGATCCTGCCCGCGCCGCTCGACCGCACGACCTCCTACGTGCCCGGCACGCGCAACGGTCCGCGCGAGATCCTGATGGCCTCCACGCAGGTCGAGCTGTGGGACGAGGAAATCGGTGTCGACGTGCACGGACGCGGGATCGTGACGCTTCCGGAGCTGGACATGACCTCCGGCACGATGGAAACCGTGCTCGCCGAGCTCGGCCGCGTTGCCGGCCGCATCCTCGACGACCGCAAGTTCCTGCTGACGCTGGGCGGCGAGCACTCGATCACGTCGCCGCTCGTGGCGGAAGCGGCGCGGCGCCACCGCGGGCTGACCGTCCTCCAGATCGACGCGCACGCGGATCTGCGGGACGGCTACCAGTCGCAGCGGCACAGCCACGCCGCCGCGATGCGCCGGACGCTCGAGTTCGCGCCGATCGTGCAGGTCGGCATCCGCAATATCTCGGAGGAAGAGGTCGCCGCGCTGCCGACACTCAAGACCAGGATCTTCTATGACTGGAACATGCGCGAGGACCCGGACTGGATCGCGCGCGCGGTGGACGCATTGTCGGATACCGTCTACATCAGCATCGATCTCGATGGTCTCGATCCGGCGACGATGCCTGCCGTGGGAACGCCCGAGCCGGGCGGCCTGTCGTGGCGGGAGTTGACGACGCTGCTTCGCCGCACCTTCGAGCGGCGGAACGTCGTTGCGTGCGACGTCGTGGAGTTGTGTCCGATCGCTGGAATGGCGGCGCCGAATTTTCTCGCGGCGCGACTCGTGTACAAGCTCCTGACGTACAAACTACACGCGTCGTCCTAGGTCCTGCGTCCGCGGTCCACGGTGCTACGCGTCGTCCTGGGTCCTGCGGCCGCGGTCCACAGTGCTACGCGTCGTCCCCGTTTCTGCCTCCGCGGTCCAAGGTCCGTCCAGAGTCCTTCGTCCACGGTCGCGCACGGTGTGCTCGGACCGACCGTGGATCGTGGACCTTGGACGGACTGCGGACGTTGGACGGACTGCGGACCACGGACTACGGACCCGCGGACGACGCGCAGGACCGTGGACCCCGGACCCCGGACCCTGGACTCAGGACGACGCGCGTCAGTCGCTATCCTATATTTGTGAGCTGCTGACGCGCCTCGGCGACGTAGTTCGAGTCCGGGAACTCGTCGACGACGCGTTTGAAGGCGGCGCGTGCCTCCTGCGTCTTCCCCGCCTTGAGGCAGGTGTGTGCCAGCTGCATCAGGACGCCATCGACTGGCAGCATGCCGTCGCGCTCCGCCGCGAGATCGGTCAGCGCCTTGATCGCGTCGTCGTACTTCCCTTGATAGCGGAGCGACTCGGCGCGGCCGAGTCGGGCCACCGCGCCATAGACGGACGACCCGGCCTTGTCAGCGACGGCACTGAATGCCTGCTCGGCCTCCGGCAGCCGGCCGAGTGCCATCAGCGCCACGCCCGTCTGATACCGCGCGGTCAGGCCCGCCGATGTCGACGGGTACTGCGTGGCGACCTGCTGGAACGTCTGCAGCGCGGCTTCCTGACGGGCCTGATCCGTCGGATACGTTCCGGCCGTCTGGGTCGCGCCCGGCAGCGTGGGCGGCGGCACGATCGGCGCCTGGGCGATCGACATGCCGATGGCCAGCAGCGAGCTGGCCTCGTCGTTGGTGTGCTTCTGCCAGTACCAGTACCCGCCGCCGATGGCGACGATCGCCACCAGGGCGACCGACCACATCACGACGCGGTCGCGGTTCTCGCGCAGCGTCTCGACGACCTGAATCGTCGTGGACGCGAACTCGTTCTGTTTCAAGTGCCGACGTTCCTGTGCCTTCATGCCTCGTTCCTTGTCGCGCCCGATGGGGCGGCGACGATCCTGGCGCGCCCGGCCCGATTCGAACGGGCGACCTACGGTTTAGGAAACCGTTGCTCTATCCACCTGAGCTACGGGCGCGAATCTTGGTTCAGTACGCGAGCACCGATCCGACCTGCTCGCCCTTCAGCTTCTCGCGGCCGCCGAGCGCCACGAGCTCGATGAGAAATTGCACGGCCGTCACGTCGCCGCCCAGCCCACGGACCAGGCCGACCGTCGCCGCCGCCGTCCCGCCGGTCGCCAGCAGGTCGTCGACGATGAGCACGCGCTGGCCGCGGCCGACCGCGTCCTCGTGGATCTCGAGCGAGTCGGTGCCGTACTCGAGCGCATAGGACGCGCGGCGCGTCTTCGACGGCAGCTTCCCGAGTTTCCGCACCGGGGCAAATCCCGCCTTCAGACGATCCGCGACCGCCGATCCGAAGATGAACCCGCGGCTCTCGATACCGACCACCACGTCGATCTTCGACGTCTGGTGCGGTTCGGCCATCGCGTCGACGGCGAGACGGAATCCCTTCGGATCCTTCATCAGCGTCGTCACGTCGTAGAACAGAATGCCCGGCTTCGGAAAGTCCGGCACGTGCCGGATCTGCTGCTTCAGTGCGTCCATCTCGTCCTCGGTCATGGCCCCAGCCGCGCGTCAGGCGATGCGAAATCCCGTGACTCGCCCCGACGGGACTTCGTCGGTCCTTCCGATGTCTTCGACGCGCGCGGCAGGCGGTCCCCGCCGGATGCGCCCTTCGAATCGATCGACCGCCTCGCGCTCGCCTTCGGCGATGACCTCGACTCGTCCGTCCGGCAAGTTCTTCACCGAGCCGGAGATGCCCTCGCTCTCGGCCGCCTCGAGGACGTAGAAGCGGAACCCCACGCCCTGCACGCGCCCGCTCACCAGGTACCGTCGGGCGGTGAGCATCGCATCAGTATAATCGCGACACACCCCCGGACCCCCGGAACCACATGCCGTCCCCACGCGAGCTACTGGGAACACCTCCCTGGACGGCGCCCCATCCGCCAGCATCCGTTCCACTTCCGCGGTCCTGCGAAGTCCTGGTCGTCGGTGCCGGCGTCACCGGCCTCTCGGCTGCGCTCGCGGTCGCGTCCCGGGGACAGGACGTCGTTATCGTCGATCGGCGGTTCGGGTCGGGTGCGGCCTGCCGCTCAGGCGGCATCATCGTCGGCGATACGCTCATTGGCCCCGCGCCCGGCTTCGAGCGCTGTGATCTCGAGCTGCGAGACTGGGTGAGCGCAAATGCCCCGGCCTGCCGGCTGCAGTGGGCCGGCTGCATGGAGCTCGATCGAGACGATCGCCTTCGAGCGCAGCCCGTCGACTGGCAGGACGCCGGTCTCGTACGCCTCAGCCGCGTCGTCGAAGGCGGCACGCTCGATCCCGCGGCGCTCGTGTCGGCGCTGGCGTGGGCGGCCGTCGAGCGCGGCGCGCGGTTTGTCGACGGCCTCGCGATCGATCGCTGCGAGCGATCCGGGGCGCGCCTGATGGCATCTGGCGACGGCCAGTCCGTTCACGCCGGCGCGGTGCTCTTCGCGACGGACGCGACCGACGTGGGCACCCGACGTCTGTGGCCACAGCGACAGCTCACGGTGGCGATGGAAACCACGACGATCCCCGACCCGCTCGCCGACGAGATCGGGTGGGGCGATCGGCGTCCCTTTTATACGAACGAGCTGCCGCTCCTCTGGGGACGCGCCCTCGACGACGGCGCGCTGCTCGCTGGCCGGGAGCTCGTGCTGCTCGACGAGTCGACGTCGTTCGAGCCGGCGTTCGAGCGGGCATCGGCCACTTTGATCGCGCGCATCCGCGGTCTTCACCCGGCACTCGCCCGGATCGAACCGCGCCGCTTCTGGGCGGGGCCGATCGCGCGCGACGAGAGCGGCGTGCCCTCGGTCGTTGTCGATCCGGACCTCGCAGGCGTCTGGTGGGCCGGCGGCTACGGCGGTCACGGGCTTGCCCAGGCGTTTCGGCTTGGCGAGATTGCCGCTCGCGCGATCGCCCACTCCGCACGTTGAACTTCAGACTTCGAACTTCAGACTTCGAACTTCGAACTTCGAACTTCGAACTTCAGACTTCCCCTACGGCCATTCGATCGGATTCTCGTCGAGATTGACGTAGACCTGCTTCGTCTCGAGGTACGCCTCGACGCCCCAGCGGCCGAGCTCGCGGCCGATTCCGCTTTGCTTGAAGCCGCCCCAGGGGCCCTCGACGGGCGCGGGTTGCGAGTGGTTGACCCAGACAACGCCGCACCGCAGCCGCTTGACGAGACGGAAGGCACGAAAGATGTCGCGCGTCCAGACCGCCGCGGCCAGACCGAATGGCGAGTCGTTCGCGATCCTCACCGCCTCAGCTTCGTCGTCGAACGGCATCAGGCACGCCACGGGACCAAAGATCTCCTCGCGCGCGATGCGCGCGTGATTGTCGACGTCGGCGAAGATGGTCGGCTCGACGAAGAGGCCCGCATCGAGGCGCGGTCCGTGTGCGCGGCCGCCGCCGAGCGCGAGACGCGCCTCGCGCTTGCCGAGGTCCTGATACCCGCGAACGCGATCGAACTGCTTGCGGCTGACGAGCGGTCCCATCCGCGTGTCCCGATCCGATCCGGGGCCGAGCACGATCGTCTTCGCCTGCTCCACCATGGCCTCGAGCACCTTCGGATAGACCGATCGCTCGACGAGAATCCGGCTGGCGGCCGAGCACATCTCACCTTGGTTGAGAAAGATCCCGAACAGCGCACCGCGGAGCGACGCTTCGAAATCCGCGTCCGCGAAGATGATGGCCGGTGACTTGCCGCCCAGCTCGAGCGTGACGCGCTTGAGCGTGACCGCGGCCGCCGCCATCACCTGCCGGCCCACTTCTCCACTGCCGGTGAACGCGATCTTGTCCACGTCCGGGTGCGCGACGAGCGCGGCGCCCGCGCGTTCCCCCCGGCCGGTCACGATGTTGACGACGCCAGGCGGCAGCCCGGCGTCCGCGAAGCTCTTCGCGAGCTCGAGGATGGTCAGCGGCGTCTCTTCTGCCGGCTTGAGGACGACGGTGCAGCCCGCGCACAACGCCGGCGCGATCTTCCAGGCCGCCATCAGCAGCGGATAGTTCCACGGAATGATCTGCGCGACGACCCCGACCGGCTCGCGCAACGCGAGGACCATCGCCTCGTCGGGCACGGGCACGACATCGCCGTGAATTTTGGTCGTGAGGCCCGCGTAGTACTCGAAACAGGTCGCGGCGTCCGCGATGTCGCTCTCCGCCTCGACGATGGGCTTGCCGCTGGTGAGCGTTTCGAGCGCGGCGAGCTCGTCCGCGCGGTCTCGCAGCGCGGCGGCGATGCGCAGCAGAATGCGCCCACGCTCGTGCGTCGACGTCTGCCGCCACGCGCCGTCGAAGGCCTGGCGCGCCGCGGCGACCGCCGCGTCGACGTCCTCGGCGCCGGCGTCGGGCGCCGTCGCGACGATCTTGCACGTGGCGGGATCGATCACCTCGATCGTGTCCCTGCTGCGTGCGCTCACGAACTCCCCGTTGATAAACAGCTGATATGCGGCCATAAGGACGTCGCAGCCTACTCGACTGGTTCGACAGTCATCAAGCGCGTACAGGTATACTGCTCCCGAGACATGCGTCTCCGGGCCGGTTTCGCGAATCTGCTGAGTTGGGCCGTCGTTTCGGCCGCCCTCCTCTTCCAGCCGGCCGCGGCCCTCGCGGATGCGGTTTACGTCGACTTCGACCGCGACGGCCAGCGGGACGTCGTCAGCATCGTTCCCGGTTCGAAATCCCAGCTCCAGGTCTGGTTGTCGGCCACGCAGACGCTGCGGCACCTGCATCTGTCCCGGCCGATCCTGCGGGTCGGCGTCTTCGACGTGGATGGCGACGGACGTCCGGAAATTGTCGCGTCGGACACCGACGCGGGATTGCATGTCTGGCGCCGGACCAAGAACGGGCACCTCCGCCGAGTCCGGCCGCGTCCCGTGGTGCCGATCACGTTTTCCGTCAGCCGTCCTGGCGTCGGCAAGCCCAACACCGAAGCGGCCGACGATCCAGCCGCAACCTCGCAGTGGACGCCGACCGCGAACTCCGCGGAAGTCGCCCGACCGCACCTCGCTGATTTGCTCGGCCGTTACGGCGATCGGTTCGCCGTCGCGGTGCTCGACCGCGGGCTCCTTTCCTCAGGCTCGCGCGCCCCTCCGTTTCGTTCCTGATCCCCATCTCACAGGTGTTACGGCGCGCGTCGCGGGCGGTTGGCCCGTCAATGCGCACCGGGGTGTTCCAGCGCCAATCAGGACACTGAGGGGACCTCATGCGTATCGTTTTGGCTGATCTGAAAGCTGCCGACGGGTTTGTCAGCAAGGACACCGTGGCGGGCGGCTATGGTTCGCGTTTTCGACCGTTCAGTCGTGTGACGTCGGTGATTTGCGCGCTCAAGAAACGCCTGCACGACCTGCCGAGCGTCCAGCTGGCGTATGGCGCCGCCCTGGCGGCGCGCGCGGGACACGAGGTGGTGTCGTCGGAGGGCGCGCTCGTCGATGCCGACGTCGCGATTGTCCTGTCGTCGCTCGTCGACTACCGGCGCGAGACGGTATGGGCGGAGAAGATGCGCGCGCGCGGTACCCGTGTCGGGTTCGTCGGCCTGGCCGCGTCCAAGTTGCCGCAGCTGTTTGCTCCGTCCGCGGACTTCGTCATCACGGGGGAACCGGAGACCGCGCTCGCGCGTCTCTTTCAGGGCGAGAGGCTCGACGGGATCGTGGACAGCCCAGCCGTGAATGACCTGGACGCGCTTCCGTTCCCGCGATGGGACCTCATGGCCGACGATCGGCGGCGGTTCAAGCTGCCGCTCGCCGCGCGCCCGACGGGCGGCTCGTTTCCGCTGCTCGCGAGCCGCAGCTGTCCCGAGTTCTGCACCTACTGCCCGCACCGGATCCTCACCACGTACCGCGCACGGTCGGTCGGGAACATCCTCGAGGAGCTGTCGCATCTCGCCTCCGAAGAACGGCGACCGTACGTCGTGTTCCGCGATCCGCTGTTTACGCAGGACCGCGACCGCGTGCTCGAGCTGTGCGAGGGCATCGAAAGCCGGGGACTCGATCTCACGTTCGAGTGCGAGACGCGGCTCGATCGGCTCGACGCCGATCTCCTCACGACGATGCACCGGGCGGGACTGCGCGCGATGAGCTTTGGCGTGGAGGCGGTGTCGGCCATCACGCTGAAGAAGGTCGGCCGGCGGCCGATCCCCGAGACGCATCAGCGCGCGATCGTCACCAAGTGCCGCCAGCTCGGCATCGTCACGGCGGCGTTCTACGTGTTCGGGTTTCTCGAGGACACGCGCGAGTCGATCATGGCGTCGGTTGAATATGCCGCGGAGCTCGGTTCGACCGTGGCGCAGTTCAAGATCCTCACGCCGTATCCCGGCACGCCGCTCTTCAAGCGGATGGAGCCTCTGCTCACGGTGCAGGACTGGGAGCGTTACGACGGCTTCACCCCGACGTTCAATCATCCGAATCTTACTCAGGACCAACTGAAATACCTGTTGGGCGCGGCGTATACTCGGTTCTACATGCGTCCGTCGTACGTGACGAACTACCTGCGCATCACGGCGCCGAAGGTTCGCGATTTGGTCGGACGGCTCGACGAGCGCGTCACGCGTCTGCACGCGCGCCGCGAGAACGCGGACATCTCGAGGCTCGTGTCGTGCTGACCGCGATTTCCCGCTACGGCGCGCGGGTCCTGCCGATGACGCAGGAGCTGATCGCGGAAGTCGAAGCCCGCGGCGAGTTCATCGAGGGGCCGCAGATCGCGGAGTTCGAGCGCGCGTTCGGGGAGAGGATCGGTGGCGTGCGCGCCGTGTCGGCCTCGTACGGCCGCATGGCGTTCTACTACATTCTCAAAGCGCTCAGATTTCCGGCGGGCAGCGAGATCGTGGTGCCGGCGCTCACCTTCTGGGTGATTCCGGAAATCGCGCGCGTCGCGGGGCTGACGCCGGTCTTTGCCGACGTCGATCCCGCGACGTTCAACGTCACGCCGGAGACGGTGGCGCGTGCCATCACGCCGAAGACGGTCGCGGTCGTGCCGACGCACCTCTGGGGCTTGCCGTGCGACATGGATGGCATCCTCGAGGTCGCGCATCAGCACAAGCTCGTCGTGATCGAGGACTGCGCGCACGCGCTCGGCGCGACCTATCGCGGCCAGCCGGTCGGCACGATTGGCGACGCCGCGCTCTTCAGCTTCCAGACGCTCAAGCCGCTCAACACGTACGGGGGCGGCATGGCGGTGACGCGCGATCAGGCCCTGGGCGATCGCATCGCGGCGCTCGTCGCGGCCGAGCCGCCGCCGACGGTCGAGATGGTGAAGAAGCGGCTCTGGCACGGACGGGTGCAGCGGATCTCGATCCGTCCCCGCGTATTCACGTGGACGCTCTTCCCCATCCTGTGGGCGTCGGCGATCTTCGGCACCAATCCCGATGTATATCTGTGGGAGAAGATCCGCCCACTCGATCCGCTGCCCGACGACTACCGCGCGCGCTACAGCAACGTGCAGGCCGTGATGGGACTCGAAGCCCTGAAGCTGTTCGATCGGTGGACCGCGACGACGCAGGCGAACGCGGCGCGCATCACGGCCGCGCTCTCCGGCGTGCCCGGCGTCCGGCTGCCGATCGCGCCGTCCGATCGCACGCACGTGTTCTATCAGTACTGCGCCTATGTGAACGGCCGCGACGCGATCGTGCTCGACTGTCTGCGCCAGGGCGTGGACCTCGAGACGCTGCACGTCGACGTCTGCACCAAGCTCGATCTCTTCGCCGCGTTCGCGGCCGCCACGCCCGGTGCGGAAGAAACGGAACAGGCGCTCCAGATCCCGGTGTACGAGTCGTTGACGGCCGGCGAGCTGGAGCGTGTCGCCTCGGTGGTGAGGCGCGTGGCCGAGCGCCAGACGAGCGGCGCTGTGGCCGTGACGGCGCGTGGGTAGATGCACTTTCCGGAAGCCGGCGGGCCGCTCGCTTACGTCTTCATCCTGATTGCGGCCATCTTCGAGGGCGAGATCGTGTTCGTCGGCGCCTCCCTGCTCGTGAGCGAGGGCCGGCTCGACCCGCTCGGTGTGCTGGTGTCTGGCGCGTTTGGCGCGGCGGTCGGCGACCAGTTCTACTTCTACGCGCTGCGCGGCCGGCTGCACCGCTGGGTCGAGCGCTTTCCCAACATCGCGCGCCGGGGGCACGTGCTCGTCAAGCGCGTGCGCCGTCACGAGACGATCACCGTGTTGATCCTGCGCTTTTCGCCCGGGCTCCGCATCGCGCTTGCCGCGGCATGCGCCTACGCCGATGTGCCGCCGCTCAAGTTCAGCGTGCTCGATCTGATCTCGAGCTTCGTGTGGGCCGGGAGCCTGCTGGCGATCGTCGCGTACGCGGGCCCGACATGGCTGCCCGACCTGGGCATCTCCAAATGGTGGTCCGCGCTGCTGCCCGCGATCGCGGTGATCATCGTGGCGTTGCTCGTGCGACGAGCGGAACGCAAGGTGCCGTAGGAATTGGGTTATTGGGCTATTGGGTCATTGGGCTATTGGTCACTGGCCACTGGCCACTGGCCACTGGCAGTGTGCCCGTCCCCAATAGCCCAATAACCCAATACACGTTTCTACTTAATCGTGATTCCCGCGGCGCCGGCTCTCGTCGCGGCGGCATTGAACGTCGCGACCTCCGTCGTCGTGACCGCCGCGGCGCGCTTCATCAGATCCTCGAACTGCGGCTTGAGATCCGCGTAGCGCTCCGTGACCGAGCTCGGCAGCTTCCGCTCACCGCCGGTGATGTTGCCGTAGAGGACGACGACCTGATTGTCCATCCGGCCCGGGAAGTTCAGCGCGTCCTGATTTGCTTCGCCGCGCAGCTGCGTCATGTCGCCTTCGACCTTCTCCGCGTTGTCCTTGAAGGCCTTCGCAGCGCCGGCAAGCGCGGGCGTTTTCTTGGCGATCTCTTCGGCCTGCGACTTCGCGTCGCGAATCTGCGCGAGCCGATCGTAGAGCTGCTTGGCCCAGCCGCCGACCTCCTGCGCCATCTTCAACTGCGCCTGTGATTCGGCGTCAGTCACCGGCGGCGTGAGGCGCGGGTCCGAATTGAGCCGGAAGGTTTGCGTCTGCGACCAGCTCCCCATGCTGACCTTGACGGTGTAGACACCCGTCGCCGCCCGCATCGGGCCGGCGCCGCCGCCCCACATCACGATGCGCGGCGGCACCGAGAACGGCGACGGCAGCTGCGGATTCCACGTCGCGGAGTTGAGGCCCTTGTGCGCGCTCACGGCCGGGCCGCCACCCCCGCCGAAGCCGCCTCGGCCTCGTCCACCGCCGCCGCCCGTCGGATCGACCGCGGGCGCGCCGCCCCCGGCGCCGCGGCCACCGCCGCGGCCGCCACCGGGCTCTGGCGCGGCCGTGGCTGCGTAGGCCAGCGGTTTCTGCGGTGCGGTGCCTGTGCCGGGCTGGCCGGTCTGGTTGTAGATGACGGCTCCGGCCGAGTCCATGATCTGCACCGTCACCGGCGACGTCGGCTCGTCACGGAGCCAGTACCAGAACGTCGGCGGCGCCGCGACCCCGCGGTAGCCGTCGGTCGGCTTGAACAGGAACGCGGTTCCCGGATCGCTGCCTGGCTTAATCTGCTCGACGATGGGCAACTGATCGAGGATCCAGAAGCCGCGGCCCTCGGTCGCGACGATCACGTTGCGGCGGTACATTTTCAAATCCATGATCGGCACGGCCGGAAGATTCAGCTGAAATGGCTGCCACGCTGCGCCGTCGTCGTATGAGACGTACATCCCGTACTCGGTACCGCCGAAGAGCAGGCTCGGCTGATCGGGATCCTGACGGACGACGCGGAGGAAGTGATCGGCCGGGATGCCGTTCTTGCCGTCGGCGATGCGCTTCCAGGTCTTGCCGTAGTCATTCGTGAGGTACGCGTACGGGGCCAGGTCGTTGAGCATGTAGCGGTACGCGGTGACGATCGCCCGGCCCGGCTGCTTCGCGTTGAGATCGATCACGTTGACCGTGCTGTATTCGGGCAACCCGGGCGGCGTGATGTTCTGCCAGCTCTTGCCGTTGTCGCGCGAGAGCTGCACGAGCCCGTCATCGCTGCCGGCCCAGAGCAGCCCGGCTGTCGCCGGCGACTCCTCGAACGCGAACACCGTCGAGTAGACCTCGACACCCGTGCTGTCGCGCGTGATGCCTTCACCGCCCGAGAAGTCCTGCTTCTTCTTGTCGTTGCGCGTCAGGTCCGGACTGATGCGCTCCCACGTCTGCCCGCCATCCTTCGAGCGATGCACGTACTGCGAGGTCGTGTAGACGATGTCCGGGTTGTGCGGGGACAACTTGATCGGCGAGTTCCATTGGAACCGGTACTTCATGTCCATCGCGCGCTGGCCCGTTTCCGAGTCCGCGTACACGCGCGCGTTCTCGCTGAGCCCGGTGTAGCGATCCTGGCGCTGCAGCGTGCCGCCATAGTTGCCCGCGTAGATGATGTTCGCGTTGCGCGGATCGACCGCGAGGTAGCCACTCTCGCCGCCGCCGGCCACGAACGGCTCGCCGACGTTCGTGCTCGGCACCGCGATCGACGTGTTGTCCTGCTGGGCGCCGTACACCCAGTACGGCCACCGCGTGTCGACGTCGATGCGGTAGATCTCCTGCGTCATCTGGTTGTTCTGCGTGGACCATGTCGCGCCGTTGACCGTGACGCCGACACCACCGTCGTTCGCCTCGATCATCGTTTTGTTGTTGGACGGGTTGATCCAGAGGTCGTGGTTGTCGCCGTGCAGCGGAATGCCCGCGCCCGGGAACGTCTTGCCGCCGTCGGTGGACTTGTACGCGGCGGTGTTCAGCGAGTAGACCGTGTCGACGTCCACGGGATCCGCGTAGATGTGCGTGTAGTAGAACGCGCGCTGCTGCAGGATGCGCTGCGAGTTGGTGCGGGTCCAGGATTCGCCACCGTCGTCGGAGCGGAACACACCGCCCTGATCGTCGGCCGCTTCGACCTGCGCGTAGACGCGCTTCGAGTCGGCGCGCGAGATCGACACCGCGATGCGTCCGACCATCACTCTCGTCGGCATGCCGTTGGTGACCTTGGACCAGTGGTCGCCGCCATCAGTCGTCCTGAACAACCCGCCCTCGGTGCTGCCCGAATCGATCGACCACGGCTGCCGCTGCGTCGTCCACATCGCTGCCAGGAGGACGTTGGGATTCTTGACGTCGAGCGTGATGTCGACCGCGCCCGTGCGGTCGCTCACCGACAGCACCTGGTCCCAGGTCTTGCCGCCGTCCTTGGTGCGGTAGACGCCACGCTCCTTGTTCGCGCCGAAGATGTTGCCGAGCGCGGCGACGTATGCGATGTCGGGATTCTGAGGATGGACGCGGATCTTGCCGATGAGACCGGCCTTCGGCAGGCCGATGTGCTGCCACGTCTTACCGGCGTCCGTCGATTTGTACACGCCGTCGCCCAGCGACACGTTGCCGCGCGGGCACGCCGATCCGGTGCCGACGTAGATGACGCTCGGGTTGGATTCGGACACATCGATGGCGCCGATCGTCCCGACGCCAATCTGCCCGTCGGTCATCGGGATCCATTGCCCGCCGGCGTCGGTCGACTTGAACACGCCGCCCGCGGCGCCCATGTAGTAGACCTGTGGGTCGGACGGGACGCCCGTCGCGGCGGTCACGCGTCCCCCGCGGCTGAAGACCGTGAGCGGTCGATAGAACACACCGTCGAGCCACGCCGGCTGCGTGGGCACGGCCGTCGCCCAGCCCTGCGCGCCGAGGTCCGAGATCGTGATCGAGCAAGCCAGCGCCACGGCGCCAGCGACGAGTCCGGCGCGAAGTTGCCACGTCTTCATTGCGGGATCCCCCATGTTCGCGTCCGGCCACCCTCGCGGCGGACGTGCGGACACGAGAGTACCCCCGGCGCGACGTGTTGTTCAACTACTTCCCGTCGCAGGCCTTACGCTTCGGGCAGCGGCGCGGCGCCGACCGCGGCGAGCTCCCCGAAGGTGAGCTTGCGATCGAACTCGCGGTGCAGCAGCCATAACGCGACGGTCACCTGAATCAGGACCGACGCGACCGACAGATACCAGAGCGTGCGCAGGCTGAAACCTGGCTGCTGAGCGAGGATGTATCCAGGCACCGCGAAGATCAGCAGCCGGAGGCAAGAGCTGCCCAGCGACGGCAAGGTATTCCCCATCCCCTGGAACATGCTCGACGTCACGAACACGAGACCGCTCGCGACGAAGTTCCAGCTGATGATGTGCAGATACTCCGTGCCGACGGCGATGACCGCCGGATCGCTGTTGAAGATCCGCACCATGTGATCGGACGCGAGTTGACACACGATCGTGAGCGCGACCATCACGGCCGAGCTGATCATGGTCGCCGAGTAGAACGTTTGACGCACACGCGGACCGAGGCGCGCGCCGAAGTTCTGCCCTGCTACCGGCGCCGTCGCAAACCCAATCGCGACCGCCGGCAGGAAAAGTGACTGCATCACGCGCACGCCGATGCCGAACCCGGCCTGCGCCGCCGCGCCGAAGGGCCGGATGATGTCGTAGACGAGCGTCAGGTACACGGACATCAGGAGAAACTCGCCGCCCACCGGCAGTCCGACGCGGAGCATGTGCCACCACTCGCGAAAATCAGGCGACCACTGCCCGGGGCGCACGTGCATCGGGCTCGCGGCCCGCGCAAAGTACGCAACGAATGCGACGCATCCGATGACGATGGCAATGAACGACGCCAGCGCCGCACCCGCGACGTTGAGCGGCACGCCCGTGACCCAGCCGAACATCAACGTGGGCGCGAGCACGATGTTGATGACGACGGTGACGATCTGGATGAGCGTCGGCATCTTCAAGTCGCCCATCCCGCGCAGCGCGGCGCCCATGGCGACCAGCGGAAACTGCAGGACGAGCGCCGGCACGAACCAGTCGAGGTACCGCGCGCTTTGGGCGGCCGTGAGGGCGTCGGCCGACAGCCACGTGCTGTACGCGTGCCGCGTCGCGAACGCGATGAGGCCAAACGCGATGCCGACGACGCTGGAGAGCACGAGCGCCTGATTGAAGAAGCGCTCCGCCTGGTCGCGCTGCTTGCGTCCAAGCGATTGGGCGATGAGCGACGTGGCGCCGACACCCAGCGTCTGCGTCAACGCCAGCACGAGAATCGCGAGCGTTCCGGACAGGCCGACGCCCGCAATCGCCTCTTTACCCAGCCGGCCCACGAAGTACAAATCGACGAGGAAATAGAGCGTCTGAAAGAACGTCGTCAACGCGATGAACGTCGACAGTTGCAGAACATGCCCGTGGACCGGGCCTTTGGTGAGGTCGCGCATTGTCGGTGGCTCGGGAGTATTGTAGCGCCCGTCGGGCGCGACTCATGAGAAGCTCTCGCCGATGGCGTTGACGGCCGGCACCCGGGTCGCCCACTACGAAATCCGGTCCCATCTCGGCTCGGGCGGCATGGGCGAGGTGTATCGCGCCCGCGATCTCCGGTTGAATCGCGACGTCGCGCTGAAGTTTCTGCCGGCCGATCTGACCCGCGATGCTGATCGGCTCCGCCGCTTCGAGACGGAGGCACGCGCCGCGTCGGCGCTCAATCATCCCGCGATCGTCGCCATCTACGAGCTCGGACAGGTCGACGGCCAGCCGTATATCAGCATGGAGCTGGTTGATGGTCAGACGCTGAGGCAGCTGCTGGCCCGGGCGCCGCTGCCGCCGCGCCGGGCGCTGCAGATTGCGTCGCAGATCGCGAGCGCGCTCGCCAAGGCCCACGCCGCCGGGATCGTGCACCGCGATCTCAAGCCGGACAACCTGATGGTGTCCTCCGACGACCACGCCAAGATCCTCGACTTCGGCCTCGCGAAGCTGACGGCCGAATCTTCGGGCGCCTCCGCCAGCGTCGCCACGACGATCGATCACGCCACGCATCCTGGCCTGGTGCTTGGCACGGTCGGCTACATGTCGCCGGAGCAAGCGAGCGGTCTGCCGGCGGACAGCCGGTCGGACCAGTTCTCCTTCGGCCTCGTGTTGTACGAGCTGCTCACTGGCCGCCGGGCGTTTCAGCGCGCAACAGCGGCGGAAACGCTCTCCGCGATCATTCGCGAGGACCCGCCACCGCTCGATCCCCCGGTCGCGGCTCTCTCGCCCGTCCGCTGGATCGTCGAGCGGTGCCTTGCCAGAGCCCCTGAGGATCGCTACGCCTCGACACTCGATCTCGCGCGCGACCTGGCCAACGTTCGCGATCACTTGTCGGACCGGACGACGTCGTCGCCGGCGGTCCCGCGCCCGAGGCCGGTGGCCGGACGCGAAGTCATCGCTTGGAGTGCCGCCGCGTTACTGGGCGTGGCCCTCCTCGCGCTGGCACTGCGCGGATCGCCCGTAGCACCGGTTCCGTCCGATCCCGTGCGGCTGACCATCGCTCCGCCCGCCGGCGGGACGTTCTTCCAGACGATTGGCTCGCCGCCATTCGCGATGTCGCCCGACGGGCGGCAAGTCGCATTTGTCGCCCTCGCGGCCGGTCCGCGGCAGGTGTGGCTCCGGTCGTTCGATTCGCTGGTGTCGCGTCCGCTTGCCGCTAGCGAAGGGGCCTCGGCGCCCTTCTGGTCGCCCGACGGCCTGTCCGTCGGCTTCTTCGCCGACGGCAAATTGAAACGCGTGGCGATCTCCGGAGGCGACGCGGTCGTCATCTGCAATGCGCAGAGCGGCGGCGGCGCGACCTGGAATCGCGACGACGTGATTCTCTTCGCGTCGTCGATTGACACCGGGCTCTCGCGCGTCGCGGCGACCGGCGGCACGCCCACGCCGGTGACCACACTCGACGCGTCGCACGCCGAGGCCGCGCACTTGTCTCCGGTGTTCCTCGCCGACGGCCGGCATTTCGTGTTTGGCGTCATCGGCCGGGACAACAGCGGCATCTACCTCGGTGAGCTCGGCTCCACGAGGCGGACGCAGATCCTCGCCGATTTCTCCACGATCGGCGTCGGCGACCGTGATCAGATCTTCTTCGTGCGAAATCGGGCGGTCATGGCTCAGCGCCTCGACGTCGCGAGCGCGAAGCCCATCGGCGATCCGATGCTCGTCGCCGAAGACGTCGCGACGACAGGACCCACGAGCGCACTGGCGGTGTCGCTGAAGAACGACGTCATCTACTGGTCTGGTAGCCGGGACGTCACGCAGTTGACCTGGGTTCGGCGTGACGGCACCAACGACGGCACGGTCGGTCCACCCGGCGGATACATGAACGTCGCGCTCTCGCCGGACGGGCAGCAGGCCGCCGTCGATCGCTTCGACGCCGATCCCGCGATCTGGCTCATCGACGTGACGCGAGCCACGATGACCAGAGCGACCTTTGGCAAAACGTACGAATCGACACCCGTCTGGGCGCCTGAGAGCCGATCGTTCGTCTTCGCGTCGGCCCGTGAGGCACCGCCGAACTTGTTTCTGAAGCGGCTGGACGTGGCAGGGGACGACCAGCGGTTGTTCCGTTCGACGATCCAGTCGTTCCCACAAAGCTGGTCGCGCGACGGGCTGATCGCGTTCGTCGTCGTCGATCCCACCACCCGCCACGACATCTGGGTCGTGCCCTCGTCCGGGTCGCGAGAGGCACGACCGCTTCTCAACACGCCGTATTCAGAGATGTACGCAAGGATTTCGCCAGACGGCCGGTGGCTGGCGTATGTCTCGAATGACGCCGGGAACCCAAGCGTATTCGTCACGCGATTTCCAGATCCCGGGCCGAAGTGGTCAGTGTCGCCGCAAGGCGGAATCTGCCCCGTGTGGCGAGCCGACGGCCGCGAGCTGTTCTATCGAGCGCTGGATGGAAAGTTGATGGCCGTCCCGATCGGTGCGGGCGCGGAGTTCGAAGCCGGCTCGCCCGTGGCGCTCTTCGCGCCGCGCGCTGCGCCCGGACGTCTCGGGCTGGGCACCTTCTATGATGTCGCCAGGGACGGACGCTTCCTCATCAATCTGCAGGTGGAGCGCACCTCTCCGCCAGCGACTGTCGTGTTGAACTGGACGGCCGCGCCGCGCGCGCCGAAGGTCCCGTAGACTTTCCGCATGCGACCGGTCCGCAAGATGCTCGCGCTCGTCTCTCCGAGGTGGCGAGATCCGTCGACGTGCCCATCATGCGGCGAGCCGTTCGTCTGCGGCGCCTCGCTCGCCGGGTGCTGGTGCACCGAGGTGAAACTCACCGATGACGACCGCGCGCGTCTGCGCGAAAAGTTCACCGGCTGTCTCTGTCGCGCGTGCCTCGAACGCGCGGCGCTCACGCTCGCTGATACAGCTGAATGAGGTTCCTGCACGTGTCGGCGCAAATCGCGACGATGGCGGGCCCCGCCTGTCACGCGGCTCCGGGCCGTCCAATCAGCTTCGCCACGGCGGCGCACAGCGCTGGAGGGTCGACGGGTTTGGCGACATGGAGGTCGAATCCGGCTTCTGCGGCCAGCCGTGTGTCTTCGGGGCGCGCGCGACCGGTGAGCGCGATCGCCGGAACCGCTCGAAACGCGTCGCGGGCGGCTCGAACCTGGCGAATAAACGCGTACCCATCGTCCCCGGCCATGCTGACGTCGCTCACGACGACGTGCACAGGCGTCCGGTTCAGGATCGTCCAGCCCTCGGCCGCCGAGGCGGCCATCTTCACGGTCGCGCCGCACAGCTCGAGCAACGCGGTGGCCATCTCCCGGTTGTCGGATTCATCGTCGACGACAAGGACGGTGACGCCATCAAGTCGCGGGAGATCCGTCGCCGAGCGGCTGTCCGCCAGTGGTCTGCGCGCGCTCGTCTGCGCGGGATCGGCGGACGCGAAGACCGGCAGCGACACCGTGAATGTCGAACCCTGTCCCGCGCCGAGGCTCTCGGCGCTGACACGCCCGCCGTGCAGCTCCACGAGCCGACTGACGATCGAGAGGCCGATGCCCAGCCCGCCGACCCGGCGGGCCGGCACGCCGCCTTGCCGGAATCGATCGAAGACGTGCGGAAGCAGCTCCGCGGGGATGCCGTCCCCCTGATCTCGCACCTGGATTTGAACGTACCCGTCCGAGCGCGTGAGGCCGACCTCGATTCGACCGCCTGCCGACGAAAACTTGATCGCGTTCGACAGCAAATTGAGGACGATCTGCTGCAAGCGGTCCGGGTCGCCAAGGATCGGCCCGACGGTGTAGTCGAGCGTCGAGCGAAGGTCCAGCCCTTTTCGCTCGGCCACATCCCGCACCGCGTCGAGGGCCGCCTCGATGACGGCCGGCACGTAGCACAAGCGCGTCTCCAACCGGACCTTGCCCGCGACAATGCGCGAGACGTCGAGCAGATCGTTGAGGAGCTGCGTCATCGCCTGAGTGTTCCGGTGGATGACGGTGAGCGCGTGATCGGTCTGGCTGGCCTCGAGCTCCTTGCTGCGTAGCATCGCGGTCCAGCCCGCGATCGCGTTCATCGGCGTCCGCAGCTCGTGCGAGAGGTTCATGAGGAAGTCGTCCTTGGCGGAACTCGCCGCACGGGAGTCGTCGTACAGCCGGCGATTCTCGACGGCGAGCTGCATCGTCGAGAGGTACCCGCCGATCTGGCTGGCGACGATCGAGAGGAGGATCAGGTCGTCCTCCGAATACCCATCGGTCGCGGACACCGCGACGAACAAGACGCCGAGCACGTCGAGACCCACCAACGGCACCGCCAGATGTGAGCCGTAGGGCAACGTTCGGGACACTTCAATCGGGACCGCGCCGGACTGCGGCGATCCAGGCTCGCTCAGGAGACTGAGCAGCCGGTGCATCGCATGGCCGAGGGCGTCGTGTTCTTCGGGCGAGGCTTCCGGCCTCACGATCAAGCGCGGGCCGGACGGCTCGGCGACCAGCAACGCACATCGATCGTACGGCACCACACGACGCAGCCAGAGCAGCGCGGCGTCCAGACGCGACTCCGCGTGCTCGATCGAGTTGAGCACATGTGCGATGTCGTACAGGACCCGCCCGACGAGTCGGAAGACACTGGCGGGCGACGGCTGGTCAATCTGCATCGCGGCGCTTCGTTTTCGAAATCGGGGCCAGGGTGTCGCTGGGCGACGGAATGCCCGTGAGGATCCCGCGCATGCCCGTGTACCGCTGACCGACGCGGCCCCCGCTGTTGCTAATCGAGAATTGACGCAGCTCGGTGTGCAGCTCGACGCCTCGGGCTTTTAGGACCGCAATCGTCCGGTCGAGTCGTCCTTCGAGCTCGATGTAGCGCAGCAATATGACGTTGTCGGCCGCAAGCGACAGGCCCTCCCCGGTCATCGTCGAGGAGCCGAGCAGCTCGGACACCTCGGCGGTCATCATCGTCGTCGCCCCCAACATCCGCAGGTGCTTCGTGAGCGCGTAGACGAGCTCCTGGAACCGGCGATTCGACGGCACACCGAGCGCGGCGCTCGTCAGACTGTCGATCACGACTCGTCGGGCGCTGAGGCGCTTGGCCTCCTCACGCGCGGTGTGGAGAAACTTGTCCGTCGAAAGCTCCACCGGCGAGTTGTACCGCACCACCAGGAGGCCCTCGCGCTCGAGGTCCGCCAGGACCCAGCCAAAGTTGCGGGCGATTCCGCGCAGCTGATCGGGCGTCTCTTCCAGCGTGAAGAGGATCCCCGGCTCGCGGCGTCGCACGCCTTCGAGAAGAAAGTGCAGCCCGAGGAGCGTCTTGCCCGTTCCCGTCGCTCCCTTGACGATGGTCGCAGACCGCTCGGGCAGGCCGCCCGCGACGAGCTCGTCGAGGCCCGGCACACCCGTCGGCACCGGCGTCGACCGCATCTCGCCGTCGGTCGGCACGTGCGGCGCGGTGACCCGGGGATAGAAGAGGAAACCCTCGCGGGCGATGTCGAAAAAGTGTCGGCCCGTCACATACGCGGAACCGCGCAGCTTGAGCACCTCGATGAGTCGAAGGGACGTGAACTCCTGTTCCTGACTCGTCAGGTGAATGATGCCGTCGGCAATCGCAAACTCCGGGCGTTGCGAGAATTCCTCGGACGCGTACTCTCCGACGAGCAGGGTGGTCGCGCCCCAGCTCGAGGCGCTCACCGCCAGGTCGTACATCGCGTTGCGCGCGTGAGCGTGGTCGCTCACGAAGTCGTGCAGCGCTTTCGCGCTGTCGATCACCAGCAGCGCGGGCCCGTCGGCCTCGACGCGGTCCTTGACCTGGGTCAGGGCCTCGTCGAGGCTCTGCGCCCGCGCGCGTGCGCCGATGTCGAGAAACGCGATGCGGTCCTCGAGGAGGGCGACGTCGAAGAAGGCGAATTGCTGCATGAAGCGGATCAGCTTCAGACTCGGCTCGGACAGCGTCGTGACGTAGAGCGAGCGCTTTCCGGCACGGGCGAGCGCGAACATCATCTGCAGCGAGAGCACGGTCTTGCCCGTGCCCGGCGTCCCGGCCACCACGACGACCGAGCCGGTCGGCACGCCGCCGCCGAGCACGGCATCGAAGTGCTCGCTGCCGGTTGATAGCCGTTCGATGCTGGGACGGCTCATTGCCGTGTCTGCTCCTTTCGGAATGAGATCCGCGCGTCCCGGAGCGCGTCGATCCTCTCCAGACGGCGAATGACGACGTCGCCCGTCAGCTCGGTCAGAAGGACGCCAAGCGCATGGGCGAGCGCCTGGAGCGATGCCGAGGCCCGCGGGTCGCCCGGACGACGCCAGACGGCCGGCACTTCGAACTCGTACGTGATCGTCTTGCGATTGACGACGATCGTCGGAAGATCGGGTGTGCAACTGGCCACATGCTTCGACGCGCGACGGACCAGCACCGCGGCCGCAGCCGTGCCCAGGACCTCAACGAGATCGTTCCAGATGAGATCGAACAGATCGGCGACCGCTAATGGCTGCTTCAACCCTAACCGTCTGCCACACTAGCCTTTTGGCGCGGGCGAAGTCCAGTGAGCTACTCTGACCCATCGCGACTGATTCGGGCGTGACGAGCACGCGATGCTGCATTGCCGGCGGCGGCCCCGCCGGGATGATGCTCGGCTACCTCCTGGCCCGGGCTGGCGTGGACGTCGTCGTGCTCGAGAAGCATCGCGACTTCCTGCGCGACTTTCGAGGCGACACGATCCACCCGTCGACGCTCGAGGTGATGTACGAGCTCGGACTGCTGGACGAGTTCCTGAAGCGCCCGCACTCCAAGGTCGAACGGATCGGCGGCCAGATCGGCGATGAGTTCGTCACGCTCGGCGACTTCACGCACCTGCCGACCCACTGCAAGTTCCTGGTGTTCATGCCGCAGTGGGATTTCCTCGATTTTCTCGCCGAGCACGGACGGCGTTACAAGACGTTCGACCTCCGGACGGACACAGAGGTCGTCGGTCTGACGACGAGCGGAGCACGCATCACCGGTGTGCAGGCGCGCACGCCGGGCGGACCGATCGACATCCGAAGTCGCGTGGTCATTGGCGCTGACGGGCGGCACTCAATCGTCCGGGAGAAAGCAGGGCTCGAGATCGAGGATCTTGGCGCGCCGATGGACGTCTTGTGGTTTCGCCTTTCCAAGCACTCCGACGATCAAGGACAGGTGCTTGGACGGATCGCCGGCGGACGGATCATGGTGATGCTCGATCGCGGAGATTACTGGCAATGTGGCTTCGTCATCCACAAAGGCGGCATCGACGAGGTCAAGCGCGCCGGACTCGACGCGTTTCGGCGAGACGTCGCGACGCTTGCGGCATTTGCCGCCGATCGCGTGCACGAGATCATCGAGTGGGATCAGGTCAAGCTCCTCACCGTGGCCGTCGATCGATTGCGGCGATGGTATCGTGACGGCCTGCTGTGCATCGGCGACGCCGCGCACGCGATGTCGCCGGTCGGCGGCGTCGGTATCAACCTCGCAATTCAAGATGCGGTCGCGGCGGCGAACATTCTGACCGCCCCGCTGCTCGAGGACCGTCTGACGACGCGCGATCTCGAGCAGGTGCAGCGGCGGCGGATGTTCCCCACGCGCGCGACGCAGGCCATGCAGGTCTTCGTGCAGGAGCAGGTGCTCGGACGTGCGTTAGGCAATCCGCGCGTGTCGCTTCCATGGCCGCTGCGCCTGTTCAACAGGTGGCCGGTGCTGCGCCGGCTGCCCGCACGCGTAATCGGACTCGGATTTCGGCCCGAGCACGTCCGGACAATGGAGGTCCCATGAGCAAGACGCGACGACGACCACGCGCGCCTCGGAAGCGCAAACCGGTGGCGCCTGCGTTCGCCCCTCCGGCAACGCGGGCCGCTGGGTTCGACTGCGGCAGCTATCCCGGCGACTTCGCGATCGCGACATGGGCGGACACGAGTCCGTACGCGTTCGTCGGCTTCTATCTCGACGCGCCCTGCCATACGACCAAAACCTTCAAGACGTGGTCAGGCACGTATCAGGTGTTGAGGACGTTGGGTCTCGGCCTTGCGGTCGTCTACGTCGGCTATCAGCAGGATGGCTGCGGCAGCGCCAAGCTCTCGCGCGCGAACGGTGCTCTGCACGGCCAGGACACGATTGCCAAGTGCGAGACCGAAGGCTTTCCGCGGTCGACGATTGTCTTTCTGGACGTCGAGAACTTCGACGGCGCGCTCTCGACAGAAATGGGCGCGTACATCAGCGGCTGGATCGGCGCCCTGCTCGACGAGGGCTCGGTCAGACCGGGAATCTACTGCCCCGCCCGCAAAGCCGCCGCGATTCAGGCGCTTGCCGCTGAAGAGTACCTCGCCCACGGCATCGCCAACGGATCGCCGGCTTTCTGGATCGTGAAGGTCGATCCAGCGTTCGATCCGGCCTCGTCGGCGCCTGCTGGGTGCGGTGTGGCGTTCGCGAGCATCTGGCAGGGCCGGATCGACGTCGCTGGCGAGACCCACGGCGGCGTCTCGATCGACATCGACCAGAACGTCGCGACGAGCCGCGACCCGTCGGGCACCCTCGCCTAGGCTGGGGCACCTCCGTACAGCTTCGTCCGTTTGGCCCCGCTCAAACGTATCCCCCGTACCGGAAACACCGGGCTCGGAGGGTAGCCGCATGGTCAAGTCGCCATTCCTCGTCGCACTCGCAGTCGTCGTCTCCGCGACCGTCGCCGCCTCAACCCTGACATCGGCACAGCAGGCCACGCCGCCTCCGACGCCGCCGGCCAAACCGACGCCGACCGCCAAGCCATCGCCGACGGCCAAGCCGACCCCTGCGCCGGCCAAGGCCACCACGACGAAGCCCACAGCGACACCCGCGGCGTCGCCCACCCCGGCGCCGCCTCCCCCGCCGCCGAAGCCGGCGACGGACGTGAAGCTCAAGACGCAGTACCAACAGGGCGCCCAGGTCTCCGAAAACGTGATGTACCTCCAGGGCCCGCGGCAGCGTGTCGAGTTTCCAGCCGTGGTGTCGATCGATCAGTGCGACCTGAAGCGTTCGGTGATGCTGAACGCGTCGGAGAAGAAGTATCGCGTCCAGGCATATCCCGAGGCCACGTCGGCCCCCGCCGCGGCCCCGCAGCCGGTGATGGGAGATCCGACGGGCCAGCCTCACCCCGGCGGCGTCCTGACGATGACGACGACGCTGACCGACACGCTCGAGCGCGAGAAGATGTTCGGGCTGGAGGCGCGCCACGTGAAGTCGGTCATGGTGAAGGAACCCAGCTCGCGCGCGTGCGACAAGCAACCGCTCAAAGTTGAAGTAGACGCGTGGTATGTCGATCTGCCGGAGCAGTCCAAGTGCGTGCGGCCCAACGCGGCACCGCCGCCTCCCCCGCCCGATCCGGCCGCCTGCACCGATCGCGTCGAAACGCGAACCGTTGGCGACGTGAAGCTTGGCTTCCCGGTGAAGGCGACGACCACGACGACCAGCGGTGAGGGCGACAAGCTGGAGGTCACGACCTCGTCGCAGACCGTGAGCGAGCTCGAGATCACTCATCTCGACAAGGCGCTCTTCGACGTGCCGGCCGGCTACACGGAAGCAAACAGCACGGCCGAAATCGTTGCGGCCGTCGGCAACGGTGGTCTCGCGGACGCGGTGTTTGGATCGACGGCCGATGGCACGAGCATGGCCGCTCCGAAAAAGGCCGGCGTCGTCCGCATCGGCGTGCTCGAGCCCGTCAACCACACCGATCGCAATCTGTCGGGACGCTTTCTGCGGCAGGATGTCGTCGCCAAGCTGAACAAGGGATCGTTCGACGCGCTGCCGCTCGCGGGGACCTCGCCGGCGGAGATCCAGCAGGAGGCCGCGAAGCTGCAGTGCGACTACATCCTGTTCACCGACATCACCGAGGTGAAGACGTCGAAGCCGGGCGGCATCGGTGGCGCGATGAAAAAGGTGAGCGGCGGAGGCGACAACAAGGACAAGCAGGACGTGAAGCTCGACTACAAGCTCTTCGCCGTGGACGCGGCGCAGTCGCCCAAGTTCACTGGCAAGGCGCAGGCGTCCACCGGGGGCTTTGGCGTCGGCTCGGCGCTCAAGATGGCCGCGTTTGCCGGACAGATGTACATGAGCGTGATGGGCATGGGCGGTCTCACGAATTCGATGATGGGTCTGAGCGGTCTCTCCGGGATGGGCGGCGGCATGGGGATGTATGACCCGCGCATGTCCGCGATGGCGTCAATGGCCGCGAGCGTCGGCATGTCCGCGATGGCCGGCGGCGGTGGCGGCATGGGCGGCGACGCCTCCGAGCAGGACATGCGCAACACCGTCTCCGCGGCACTCGGCAACGCCGCGAAGGCGACGATGGATCAGCTCAGCAATACCAAGAAGAAGTAATCGTCCTCGGTCCAAGGTCCGCGGTCCAGTGTCCGCGGTCCGCGGTGCTACGCGTCGTCCTCGGTCCGGGGTCCTGGGTCCGTCCGGCGGACAGACCCTGGACGTTTGGACGCAAGGCGGACCGCGGACCCCCAACCCGAGGACGACGCGCAGCACTGTGGACCTTGGACCAGCGGGACCGTGGACCTTGGACTCCCGGACCGTTGACAGCCGGTCCTAGAAGCGATCGAGCCGCGACGGGAGCTCGGCGAGCTCGCGGATGCGCTCGCAGTCCGCGTCGGGATAGAGCCCGGCCGCATCGACGAGCACGGGCGTGATGCCCGCGGACCGGGCGCCGACGACGTCCACGTGGTAGATGTCGCCGACGTGGATCGTCGACGAAGCCGAGGCGCCGGAGCGATCGAGCGCGATCTGAAAGAAGCGGGGATCCGGCTTCTCGACCTTCTCGAGGAACGAGTCGAACAGGACATCGACCAGCGGCGTGAGCCCGAGGCGATCGAACGCGCGATGGAGCGTGCCGTTCGCGTTGGACACAACCACCAGCTGCAATCCGCGCGCGCGGAGCGCTGCGAGCGCTTCAGGAACGCCGGGCGGCACGAACTCCCAGAGGTTGTGCTCCTGGTGATACCGGTGGAGCTCCGCGAGCGCCTCGGCCGTCGCGTCCGAGAGCGGCACGCCGGCGGACGTCAACACGAGGTTGAAGTACGTCCACCCGCGTTGCGCATCGTTCGTCGCCTGGATCGTCTGGCCGGTGTCGATCTGCTTCTTGGCGTAGGGCTCCGCCGCGGCCAGCGCCTCGGGCGTGACGCTGACGCTGCGTTGCCGAAGGGCGTCCGCGATGCGGACCCAGTTCGGAAACACGAGCACGCCCCCCGCGTCGAGAAAGACGGTCTCGAGCACGGCGCTAGTCTACCGGCTCGTCAGCGTTCCTTCACGATCAGCGTGCCGACCATCTGCGGATGAATGGTGCAGTGCACCTTCGTCGTCCCGAGCGTGGACATGTCGAAGGATTTCTCGTCGCCGGGCGCCAGCAGGCCGGTCGTCATGAACTCGGGCAGCACGGGTGAATCCGCCACGAGGTTGTGCTCCACGCCGTCGATGTTGCGCCAGCGCATGCGCTCACCTTTGTAGATGACGATCGCCTCATCGCCGAAGGCGTTCGGCCCCAGGTCAATCGCGCCAGGCAGGATGTACACGTTGGCCGTCACCTGGCCCGTCGGGACGGGCGCCGGCGCCGGCGGCGCGGGCGGCATGGCGCCCCCGCAGGCCGCCATGAGCACCAGGGACGACACTGTTGTTACACGCACGAGATGTCTTGTAGGACGCATACACCTGGTCGGACGAACGTGGAGAAAATCTGTCGGTCGCCTTCCCTACTTCGACGGATTTGCCGCTTTGATCTTCGTCGCGAAGGTTTGGGCCAGCGACCGCACTGAATCGTGAATGCGTTGCGCAAAATCCGCGGTCAGGCCCGCGGCAAAGGTGCCGTCGCTCAGCAGCTGGGCAGTCAGCGGGGCGTCGATCACCTTCGTCTCTGCTTGCGTCTGCTTGTGCGTCAGCGCGCCCGCCATCTCCTCCAGGAGGTCAACGTTGATGTTCGCGATACAGAGTCCTGGTGTGGGGGCGAGCACGGAGACCTGCACCGACACCCACGGTCCAGCAGTTTCGAGCACGCGGAGACCCGCGTCGACGAACGGCTGCGCCATCGCCGAACGAATGGCCTGGGAGGTGACCCCGCATCGAGCGGCATCGGCGGACAGGTCCTGGACCTTGACCGTCACGGCCGTGATGCCCCGCAGCGGAGCTTGCTCGCGGCGAACCTTCCAGACTTCGCCTTGAGTCGTGGCCGCCCACGTCAGGAATGATGCGACGAGGATATTCGGCAACATCGGAAACCCTCCACCAGGAGACATTGTGCAGTAGCCACCGCGGGCTTGGACAATTCCGACGGCCCCGTCTTATGCTTTCCCGTCCGCAGCGCTCCTCCCCGGCGCTGGTCGCGAATTCTTCATATGTCGGATGACGAAATCGAGCTGAGGGTCCTCCAGCAGTACGTCGAGCAGTATCGGACCGCGTCGGTCCAGGACCCGGATGTTCGGGACCGGTGTGCCCGCGAGCTCTCGATGCGCGACGTGCTGCGAGCGCTCGGCCATGAGGGCGGGCCCGAGCTGGATTTCGATGCGAGCTTCTGGTTGACGCGGCTCGCACCCGAGATCGGCGGGGCGTCCAAGGGACCGCTGAAGCGGTGCGGCGACGCGCTCGCCCGGCGAAACGCGCATCGGTATCACGCGCGGGCGTTCTGGGACGGCGATCGCACGCCGGCCTGGGATCGCATCAGCGAGTTACGGGGAAAACTGGGCCGACCGGTCGAAGCCACCCAGCAAAAAGAGCTCGAGCAGAAGTTCAGGATTCTGTTCAGCCCGGCGCAGGCGGCCATCGATTTCGGTGACTGGACAGCCGACGGCCTGCGTCACGATCTGCCGGTGGCGATCCTGTTCGTCGACATCGACAAGTTCAAGTCCATCAACTCGCAGTTTGGCGAAACCGTGGTGGACGAGAACCTGCTGCCGGAATTCCAGCGCCTGTTGCGGGAGATGGTCAGGCATCGTGGCTGCGCGTATCGGGAGGGCGGCGAAGAGTTCGTGATCGCGCTGCCCAACCAGACTCTGAGCGACGGCGCCGCGTTCGCCCGCCGCCTGCGCGCGAAGGTCGCGAATCGGATGTTCGGTGTGGCCTCGCGCGTGCTCACGATGACCGTCTCGATCGGTGTTGCCGCGTTTCCCGAGCACGGCGACGACCTCGTCAAGGTCAGGCAAACGGCCAATTTCGCCGAACACCGGGCCAAGAAGGCCGGCGGCAACTGCGTGATTGTCGCGGACGTGCCAGAGTCAGCGTAGCGCGAGTGGATTACGAGCGCTGCCGTCAAGATCGCTAGCAGACCGGTCGTTCTTTGGAGGCTGAGATGGGACGATTCCTCAGGGCATTCAGGGTGGGCGTCGCGAGCTTCAAAGAGGGCATGGGACCCAGCGCGTACCAGATCGCCGGCCGTACCGTCCATTGTCCGCATTGTGCACATGAGAAATTTGTACTCGGACGCGCGCTCCTCAACTCAGCAGGCGCGACTTTCCTCAATCTAGACTGGGCAGATCCCGCTGCCGCAACCCTCGTGTGCGCAGAGTGCGGCCGAATCGAGTGGTTTGCACAGGAACCGGAGCGCGTCAGTTCCTGATGGCTAAGCTCTTAGCGAGACCTTCAGGCGAAGTCTTTCTCCTCGCCGGAGGTGGGCAATCACCTCGAAGAGATTACGCGCCTGATCAACGAACGATGGCGGCAGCTTGTTGCCGGCTCCACCGGTCGAACTGTCCAGTTCAGCTGGCGAGAACGCCGTCACGGGGATCATGTCACCGGCGCGGCGACTCAGCGTCATACGCTGACCCGCTCGCAATACGTACGCCACGCTGGCCCCCGGCGTGGTCCCTGCGCCCTCGTAGACACGAAACCCGCACCTCGGGCTGCCATCGACACGCTCGGGCGCCTCGACGTCGAATCGGAACACGCCCGCAGACGACATTCGGACATCCGTGCTGCACGCGAGGAGAGGCGAACTCTCGGCGCTGACCACGACGGCCGAGCCGGCGAGCAATTCAATCTTGCTGAAGTTGTATGAGGCATTCGCCAACACGGCCACTGAGGCATGACCGGCGAGGACCAGGGCGCCGCCGCGCTTGAGCGAGACCACCGCGCGTCCCTCATCGGTGCGGATCCGCGCGACCCCTCCGAGTGCGATGGGCGCGGCCGCATCCGCGACGCGCTGATCGTTCAGATACACCACGCCTTCTGTCTTGACGAGCGTGGCGACCGGGGGACCTGACTGCGCGAGCAAGACGTGTGCTCCGGACAACAGCGTGCCAACGGCGAGAGCCGCAACGCGGAAAGAAGTCATGGCTTCCTCCAGCTGCGCGGTGGACCTCGGGGTCACACCGCCCAATTGCTTCGTAGATGCCGCACAGGATAACGCTGCCCTGCGCGCCTGCAAACCTTGCCAGCACTAGTCCGACCGCACGGTCATGCGCCTCAGCTTCGAGGTTCGGCGCTCAAGCCCGGTTTATCAATGAGCCGCGGCGTCGCTCTTCAGCGGCGCGTTCCGCCGGCCAAATTTGCCGCGTTAGGCGGGCGCTGAAATTGGCCGATCACTTCTCCACCGATGCGTCCGGGACACCGCTTCTTTCGAACGGCCACGGGGTCCGCCCAGATCCCAACCGACGTGACCCGCTGTTGGTCAACTGGGCCCTGCCGCGTCAGCGAAAACGTCATCTTGAGATCTTTCACAAGCGCCGCATGAGCGCCCTCTGCATCCGTGATCTGAAAAGGGTGCGCGCGACGGAGGTCACCGGCCGTCGCGCCAACACCAAAGCCGTCCTTGGTTCGAAACCTGCCATCGTATACAGCGATGCTCCAGACCGAGAACTCTCCACACGGCCATTCGCGAATGTCAGTCGAGATCGCAGGACTCGTGGTGGTTCCAGTCAGCTTGATCTTGAGGACCGGCGAGAACATTCCCTCTCTGAACTCGGCGACCAAGTTGACGTTATCCCGGCCAAACGTCTGATACACGTCGTCAACCGATGTGCCAAGTTCGATCAGGCCAGCGCGACCCGTCGTGAGTAGAAACGCATCTGCCGCTTGCCAACGAACTGGCAGAGCCTCGCTCGGCAGCGTCAACGCCGCTGCCACGAAAAGCGCCGAGAGTGTTGCTCGCATCATGGGCGTTCGCCCCGGTGATTCGTCACCTAACGGGTCAATCGCAGCCTCTGGTAGCCGCTGAGTCCCCACGCGGGTCAACGAAGCGGGTAGAGACAGTCACGGCGAACGGGGTCCTACTTTTGGAGTAGTCTCCGAACTTCCGTCAGTAAATCCGGCGCGGGACGCTGGTCAAAGAGAGCCGAAACGCCAAGAGGCGGGACTCGGGATGTTCGCAGGACGCCAGCCGAAGTGACTTCGAACATGCCGAAAGGGCCGCGAACTGGCTGTAGCGTCGGCGACGTGGCGAACACAGGAGCACCGTCATAGGCCTGGTCTAGTCGCGGCTGCAGGAAAAGCACGTACCGCTGGCCCGAACGATGGGGCAAGTTCATCCGCGACACGCGAACTTCGGCAACAACGTTTGGACCAAACGCCACCCGGCCCCCTTCCATGTCCAGCCAGATCTTTGTCCCAGGACTGGCCGGGCCTTTCAGGTTCTCGACAACGCTGATCTCGAAGATGGACCTGACCACAGGTCGGTCGGCTGATTGAACGTACGTCGCGCAGTTTGCTACGGTCCCCACGAGAACATGGCTGCTCAGTCTTAGAAGCTGCGGAAGGTCCCCGACCGTGCCCTCAGGGAGAGGGCGCGAAATCGCCAGAACGCTTCTGCTCGTTGCGGCGACTTCTGCGGCCTCTCTCAGATGTCCAGCGCGAATGCGCTCGGTTTGCTCGGGCGACAGCGGCTCCGTTGAAGTGCGGTCCTCCAACACCCAACAGCCAGGGCTGCTTGTCCAGTTCGTGATGCGCTGCCAAGGTGCTGCGGTGAAAATCGCCGCAATGACAAGACTCGCCACCGTCGTTCCGTTTGCCATCACATCATCGACTCCTGTGGGAGCCCGCAGGATTGCTTATCGTAACCCTTGTCGGACAGCTTCCAAGACGGCGGCGGGCATCTCGCCTAGAGTGCGCGATACACCGATGTAAGGACCGAGTGGACGCAAGTAGAAAGTACCTCGTGGATAACATCCCTATCGCGTTCACGCCGCTAGGTGGCGGGCCGAGGCGATCGCGAAGGGTTGGACCGGCGGCGGATACCTGAAACGATCGGGAGAATACCCCCGCCGTGTACCGCCGATCGGCGGTAATCACGTCACGTCTGACACAAAACTGACACAGAGGAAGGCGAAAGGTGGTCGGGGCGAGTGGATTCGAACCCGCCTTCGCTCATGCGCGCGATGCGCGCAGCTTCGGCGGGGCAGGCCACCGACCCCTCGGTCCCGAAGCGATCCGCCTCAGCAGTCCGAACCGACTTAACTGCGTCTTTGCTGCTCGGCTATTGATCCGAGGAGGTTTCCTCAATCGCCCATTGATCGAGTTCGCGCGCCAACTTGGACAAAGGATTTGAAAAGGCCTGGTCGAAGCGCGGTTGCATAGGATGGCGAATCCCCAACGCGGAGTTCGTCGTGCGCTCACTTCACCTTCGTGAACCACTCCGGCACGTCGTTCTCGCGACCGGCGCCCATGTCTACTCGCGTCTCGATCTTGAGGCGGTCGCCGTCGAGGGAGTAGGTCTGCGTTGTCGGATGCGTCAATCCCGGCCACGGGTCGGGAATGACCAACCGATCATCGATCCATGTGGCCTGAGTCAGCTTGGGCGGACCTGCGGCGCCATAGCCGCCTAGTCGCGTTTCGAAGAGATAGTAGATGACTGTTGGATAGAACCGACCTCGGCCAGCCAACATCGGATCGAGCTTGTCATCGGGAATCGTCATTGTCACCGTGAGCCGATTCGCGCGCTGTTCAATCGACAGGCGGCCCTGGCCTGGAATCAACGTCAGCCCGACATTGAACCGCTGGTCGCTAGCTGCCGGTATGGCTGGCGCCCATGTGCCAGCAAATGAAGGATGTGGGGTTGGCAGAGGCGCCTGGGCACGGAGGCGGGGAACGGTCACGATACATGCGAGTGCCAAGATGGCGACGCCTAACAACAGGCCCGATAGCCCACGACTATTCATGAACGCCTCCTTGACCAATACTCTCGCCGGTTTATCGCGCTGACAAGTGTTGACCTGAGCCAATGTCAACGCGCGGACCCGTCCTACCCGTCGAGCAACTCGGCTGCGACATGGCGGGACGCGAGCACGACAATCCAGCTAACTCTGGAGACCCTGGGAGAGAAGGTTTCGTTGACGTTCGTCATCACGCGGAGGATCAAATCGATCCGCGCTGAACACGTCTCTCGTGCTCTCAGCGGTGCTGTTCGGTCGATCCACGGAGCGGGCTGGTGCGTTGCGTCGACCAGGAGGCGGCGGACCCGCCGAGACGCAAACGCCGGGTCTTCGGTCGTGCGTGTGGGTTTGGCGCGGTTTCCTCACGCGCATGACCAGGTACAGCACGCCAGCAAACGGTACGTTCGACACAACTGTGAGCACCCAGGCCTCGGGTACCCATATACCAATCGCGCGTGTGCAGACGAAGAACACGATCGTCATCCATCTCAAGCGGACGAGAAACTGATTCGTGCGATTCGAAGCGAGCGCGGCCAAGGTCGCGAGCATCGCAAGCCAGGCCAGGACCGCGAGCAGTGGGGGCACGTAGAACGTCGCCAACACGAAGAGCGCGCCTACCGGGGCGACGCCGTGACCCTTAAAGAAGGTGACAAGGCACCCCGTCAAGGGAACGAGAAGGAATCTCGGGCCCGACAGAATCTGCAACATCGGTACAGGAGCTTCGGATGCTCCGGACCCGTGGGAGGTCTGAGGGACGAAGTCCCACGGGTCAGCGAGCGAGCTGTGCGAGCGAGCCACGCGAACGGAGTGCGACTTGCCTAAGTGGACTTCTCTGGAGGCGAGTCGCGCGAGTGTCCGCCTCCGTCGGCGAAGCCGACTACGGCGAGACCTCGCCGAAGCCTCGCGAAGGCGGGAGCGTGTAAGGGAGTCCGAGGGACGAAGTCCTTCAGATCAGAGCGAACGAGCTGCGCGAGTGAGCCACGCGAACGGAGCGGGGATCGTGGGGCCCCGCGAGTGTCCGCCTCCGTCGGCGTAGCCGACTACGGCGAGACCTCGCCGAAGCCTCGCGAAGGCGGGAGCGTGTAAGGGAGTCCGAGGGACGAAGTCCCTCGGATCAGAATTGGTCGGGGCGAGTGGATTCGAACCACCGACCCCTCGGTCCCGAACCGAGTGCTCTACCAGGCTGAGCCACGCCCCGACAACCCATCAAGTCTACAGGAAGTCGGCACGCGCGCGAAATCTCTCGAGCGCCCGGTGCCCTACCGCCGATTGGCTTCGTCGGGGCGGCCCTTCCTGGCGCGGCGTGCGCGCCACCGCGCCCGCCATTGTCCAGTCAGCGGAAAGAGCCGGCCGAGATAGATCGCGAACAGCCCGGGAATCACGAACAGCACCACGAGCCAGAACGCGAGGACCGCGGCCGTGCTGCCGAGCGCTTCGAGCAGGCGCCACACAAACGGAGGATCGGCGCTACCGCGTCAGCCCGACGTAGATTGCCGCCAGCACCGCGATCCCCATCATGAGCTTCCAGGTCAGCGACACCCAGCGCGCGGCTGGTCGAGGCAACTGATTGAGCTCCATGCCTCGCATTCTACTTTTGATCTCGGGGCTTTGCCCCCGGACCCCCGAAACGCTTCCGCCTCCGCCGAACACTCGCTCCACTCGTGGCTTCGGCGGACCCGCCGTAACTGCGCGCTACGCGCGCGTCAGCGAAGGCGCGCGCTTGCTCGACAGGCCCTTCCAGTCCGCCGGCTCAACCGCCCGAGATCGCCGTGATATATTGCCTCACGATATATGGCGTCACGCGCCTTCTCGAAAGAGCTGAAGAAGGGCTCGGCCGATCTCCTCATTCTCGCCCTCATCGAAGATCGGCCGCGGCACGGCTACGAAATCGGCCGGCTCATCGCAGAGAAGTCGCAGGGCGCGCTCACCTATCAGGTCGCCTCGCTCTACCCGACGCTGTATCGACTCGAAGATGACGGCCTGATCGAAGGCCGCTGGGTGGAGAAAGCGGGCCAGCGGCGGCGCCGGTACTACAAGTTGACGCCGGCGGGCCGCAAGCAGCTCGCGAGCGAACGCTCGGTGTGGCAGGCGTTCTTCGTCGCGATCGATCGCGTCGCTGGATTCAGACAGTCTTGAACGCGCCTTGCGCGAGCGCCTCGACAATCGCGATCGCGTCGTGGTCGGTGAGATCCGGCTGCAGCGGCGTCACCGAGACGAAGCCGTCCTGGATCGCCTGCCGATCGGATCGATCGTGCGGCTCCCAGTCGTCCTGCGCCTCCTCAATCCAGAAGTACGGCCGCTGACGCGGATCGAGACGACGATCGACCTTCGTGATGTGGTTGCGCTTGGCCTGCACCGTGACCCGCACGCCTTTGGGCTGGCCTTGTGGGACGTTGATGTTCAGAAACGTCCGAAACGGCAGCGGACGCTCGAGCATCGCGGCGCCCAGCGAAGCCGCCGCGGCCGCCGCGGGGCCGAAGTCCCACTCCCCTCGCGTGAACTGCAACGACACGGCGAGCGACGGGTAGCCGAGCAGCGCGCCCTCGAGCGCGCCGGCCACCGTCCCCGAGTACGTGACATCGTCTCCGACGTTCAGTCCTTTATTGATGCCGGACACGACGAGATCCGGCGGCCCGTCGAGGACCTCGTCGATGGCGATGTTGACGCAATCGGTCGGCGTGCCGTCCACGGAGTACACGCGGTCGCTGACCTTGTCGAGCCGGAGCGGACGCCGGAGCGTCAGCGCGTGGCCGACGGCGGACGCTTCGATGAGCGGCGCGACGAGCGTGACTTCGCCAAGCGGTGCGAACGCGTCCGCCAGTGCCTTCACGCCCGGAGAGAAGTAGCCATCGTCATTGGTGACGAGAATGCGCCGCATGAGATCCACGATCATAGCAGGTCAGCTGGCGACGCCACGGACGCGCGCGTGCCGTGGCCGCCGGTATAATCGAACACCGAGGCTCCTATGCACGCTCACCGACTCGCTCTGCTCATCGCAGGGATTGCCGCGAGCACGATGGCCATGGCTGAGGGACAAGCACCGCGCGACGTCGCGCCGACCACCGATATGGGCATCACGCGCGTGCCGGGCATCAAAGTCGGCCACCTGACGCTCGATACGCGGCCGACGGGCTGCAGCGTGATCCTCGCGCCGCCGAACACGGTCGGCGCCGTCGACGTCCGCGGCGGCGCGCCGGCCACCGTCGAAACCGATCTTCTTCGGCCGGACGAGCTCGTGTCGACCATACACGCCGTGGTCCTGTCAGGCGGCAGTGCGTTCGGCCTCGACGCGCGCGGCGGCGTGATGAAGTACCTCGAGGAACAGAAGATTGGGTACGCGTTTGGTGGCGCGTACGTACCGATCGTCTCCGGCGCGGCGATTTTCGATCTGCGAGTCGGCGACAACCCGAAAGTGCGGCCGGACGCCGTGTGCGGCTACGAGGCCGCGGCGCGCGCGACGACGGGCCGGGTGTCTGAGGGATCGGTCGGCGCCGGCGCTGGCGCCACGGTCGGCAAATTCGGCGAGCCGGGACGCGCGATGAAGGGCGGCGTCGGCACTTCGTCGATTACGATGTCCGACGGGCTCATTGTCGGCACTTACGTTGTCGTCAACGCAGCGGGGTCGATCGTCGACCGCACGGGCAAGCCGGTCGCCGGCGTTCGCGGGTCGGACGGCAAGTCACTCGAAGATCCGTTTGCGCTGATTCGCCGCGGGATGGCGCCCGGCGGGACGCGCGAAAACACCACGCTCGGGGTCGTCGCGACGAACGCCCGCCTCACGAAATCACAAGCCCAGCGAGTGGCGGCCATGGCGCACGACGGATTCGCGCGCACCATCGTGCCGTCGCACACGATGGGCGACGGCGACACGATCTTCACGCTCGCGACGGGCCAGGTGGACGGCGACGTCAGCCGCATCGGCGTGCTGGCCGCGGAGGCCATGAGCGAGGCCATCCTGCGCGCCGTCCGCGCGGCCAAGGGCCTGCCAGGTTATCCGGGAGTCGCCGACCTCAAGTAAACTTGCCCGTTTCGTGACGCCGCTCCTCGGTGTACTCATCGGCTACGCGGTCGGCCTCATTCTGCTCGGGGTCTGGATTGGCCGCCGGGTCCAGAAGAGCGCGGAGTTCTTCGTCGGCAACCGCGCGCTCGGGCCCGCGCTGATCTTCGCGACCTTCCTCGCCCCCAACATCGGCGCCGGATCGACCGTTGGCGCCACGGCCAACGCCTACCACCAGGGCTTTGCCGCCTGGTGGTGGAACGGCAGCGCGGGGCTGGGATCGCTCGTGCTCGCCTTCTGGGTGGGCCCGCGAATCTGGCGCGAAGCGAAGCGGCTCAACCTGCTCACCGTCGGCGATTTTCTGGAACATCACTTCGGCCGCCAGGTGCGCGGCCTCGCCGCCGTCATCATCTGGGCAGGCAGCCTGCTCGTGCTCTGCGCCCAGCTCGATGGCGTGGCGGCGGTGCTCAACATCGCCGCCGGCGTGTCGCATGCGACGGGCTGCCTGATTGGCGCGACCGTCATGACGGCGTACTTTGCCGCCGGTGGCATCACGAGCGTCGCACGCGTCAACAGCATTCAACTGTTCGTGAAGCTGGCCGGCTTTGCTCTCGCGACCCCGCTCGTCGTTGCGGCCGCTGGAGGCTTTGATCATGTCGCCGCGTTCAATCCGCCCGGCGCGACGTTCTGGCGTGGAAGCGACGCGATCTCCGGCTGGCCGCGGCTCTTTCTCCTCGGTCCGGCGTTTTTCCTCTCGCCCGGCTTGTTGCAGAAGGCTTTTGCGGCCCGCGATGAACGCGCGCTCCGCTGGGGTGTCGGCCTCAACGGCGTCGCGCTGATGGCGTTCGCGTTCATACCGATGATGCTCGGCCTCGTCGCCCGCGAGCTGCATCCCGGACTCCGCGATGCGGACATCGCGCTGACGGTCCTGACGACAGTGCCGCTGGTCATCGGCGGATTGGCGCTCGCCGCGGTGTTCTCCGCCGAGCTCAGCGCGGCGGACGCCGTGCTGTTCATGCTGTCGACCTCGGCGTCGCAGGATCTCTATCGCACCTTCGTGCGCCCGACGGCGTCCGACACCGATCTCGTCAGGGTCGCGCGATGGTCCGCGCTGGTCGGCGGGCTCGTCGGGTTCGGGCTCACGTTCGTCTACACCGAAGTCCTCGAAGCACTCACCGGCTTCTACTCCGTGCTCGTCGTCACGCTCTTCGCGCCGATTCTTGGCGGCTTGTTCCTTCCGCGTGGCGGCCGCTGGGGCGCGCTGGCCGCGATGCTGCTCGGCATCACGACGCTCGCCGTGACGTCACTCGCCACCGGCGGCGCCGGCTACGGCTGGGCCGCGCCGCATTTCCTCGGACTCGTCGCGAGCGGACTTACGTATTTGATCTTCGCGGCGTTCTAGAGAATCTCCAGCGGATCGCACGCGTGTATCTTTTTCGGCACTGAGTGTCATCGCGCGTGACACGTGTGTTTGACTCCGTCAGATGCGACTCGTAAGCTCGAAATTCGAGTCACATTTTTTCAGAACTGGACGGAGATCATGGCGCATGTCACCTCCCCGGACACGCCCAGACGGCCGCGCGCGGACGTCGTGGCAAGACGCATGGGACGCACCGGCGTCCTGGTCGACCTTCGCAGCAGCCGAATCTTCGAGCTGAACAACACGGCGGCGCGGGTGTGGGAGCTGCTCGGCGCAGCGCTCACGCCGGAGGAAATCGTGTCGAGTCTCTCGCGCGAATACGCGGTGGACTCGGGCGCGCTCGAGCGCGAGCTGTCCCGTCTGCTCGTCCAGCTCGAACACGAAGGCCTGCTCGAGCCATGATGGCCGTCAGCACGAGCCTGGCGCGCACTCGGGCGCGTCATCAGGAGCCGGCCGGCGACGATTGGCTGCTGACGCTGTCGCTCGAAGCGCCGGCGCGCGCGCTGCCGCCGACGCTGCCCTTCGTCGCGCGCGGTCCGTTCTCGGTCTTTTTCCACGGGCAACTGTTCGATCGCGTCGAGCTCGCGCGCACGCTGGGCGTGCGGCTGGCCGAGCCCGACGCGGCTATCGTGCTCGAGGCCCAGGAGCAATGGGGCGACGACGCGGTCGGCCGGTTGCGCGGCCGGTTTGCCGTGGCGATCGTCGATCGCGGGCGCAACCGCGTTATCGTCGCCCGCGATCCGATGGGCCTCCATCCGCTCTTCTTCACCGAACGGCCGCGGACCGTCCACATTGCCACGACCCCGCAACGGCTGGTGGACATCGCGGGCGTGTCGCGCGCGCTCAATCTGCCCGTCCTGGCTGATCACTTGTGCCGCCGGCGTGCGAGCGCGACGGAGACCTATTTCGCGGCGGTCCGCCGGCTGCCGGCCGGCTACAAAGCGATCGTGTCGCGCGGCGACGTGCGCCTCGAGCGCTCGTGGGATCCGCTGCCCGCCGACGATCACGGCGAGTGGCTGACGACACGGGAGTGTGACGAGTTCGACGAGGTACTCGAGCGCGCGATCACCCGCACCCTGCACACGAAGCGATCCGCCGTGTTCCTCAGCGGCGGCCTGGACTCCGGCACGATCGCCGCCATCGCTGCCGACGAGAGCCGCCGGCGCGGCGAATCGCTTCCGCTCGCGTTGTCGCTGGGCTTGCCCGACCCCGAATGCGACGAGCGCGACCTGCAAGCCGCGGTCGCGCGCGAGCTGGGGCTCGCGCAGCACGCGCTCGACTTTCCAAAGGCGATCGGCTCACAGCCGCTGCTTGTCCAAGCGCTCGCGCTCTCCCGCGCGCTGCCGTCGCCTTTGTCCAATGTCTGGACGCCGCCGTACCTCGCGCTCGCGCGCATCGGCGCGCGCCACGGCGTCGACACCGTCCTGTCGGGAGACGGCGGCGACGAGTGGCTCGCGATGCCGGCATGGCACGCCGCGGACCTGCTGCGGCGCGGCGACGTCGCCGGCTGGTACCGCTTCACGCGCATGTGGCAGGAGAGCGAAGGCGGCGAGTCGTCGGAGATCTTCCGCGCGCTGGGCTGGCGCTTCGGCTTGCGGCCGCTGGCGGGTCAAGTGCTGTCCCGCGTGGCGCCCGTGCACTGGGAACGCCGGCGCACCGGCCGGCTGCTCGCGAGCGATCCGATTTGGGTGGCGCCCGATCCGGCGATCCGCGCGGAACAGGCACGCCGCGCGCCGGCCGCGCTGGGCCCGGCCAATCCGGAGCACGGGTTCCGAAGCGCCGACTTCCGGGTGTGCCTCGACGATGCGACGACCGCCGTGCAGCTCGAAGAAGCGTTCTACGTCGGGCAGCTCGCCGGCGTCCGATTCCTGATGCCGTACTACGACCCGGACCTCGTGACGCTGGCGTGCCACATGCCGCCCGCGCAGCTCAACGCCGGAGGGCGGCTGCGGGGCTTGCAGCGCAGGCGCCTGGCCGCCCGCCTGCCGCAGCTGGGCTTCGATCGTCAGACGAAGGTGCTGGCGACGTCGTACTACCGGTCCACGCTCGAAGCTGGGCGCGCGGCCGCGATTGCCGAAGTCGGCGGCCTCACGACGCTTGCGGCGCTCGGCGTCGTCGATCGACCGCGAGCGGAGGCCGTCCTGGCAAATACCAACGGATCCAGCGGGCTGCTGCGTTTCTGGGACTTGCTCAACCTGGAAGCGTGGGCTCGCACGTACGTGAACTAGGCGGGAGATGGTCATGAAGAAGGACACACAGCAGCCGCTCGAGCGAGCGAACCGCGAGCGCGAGGAGCGGGAGGTCTGGGAGACGCCGACGATTCGTGCCGTCGGCACGATCGCCGACCTGGTGCAGATCACCAAGGAGAGCGGCACTCAGGACTGCGGCGGCCACAATCGCCTCGGCACCGGCAACAAGTGCAACTGAGGAGGGCTCGGTGAACCTGTTGACGCTCCAGCTCGCGTCCAAACGTCCCGACATGAGCCGGGCACGCGAAGGGTGTGTGTGGCGCGACCTCGACGGGAGTGTCTGCGGCCGCTCGCTCATCGCGGGCCACGACCGGTGGCTCGACTGGTACGACGTCGGTGTCCTGGCGTTCAACGACCGATCGCCGATCGTCAGGGTGTGGCCCGTGCGCGGCATCACGCTCGACTCGGTGCGCGCGGAATTCGACCGCATGTTGCGGCCGATCGTGCTGCAGGCCCTTGGCTGGCAGGCCCTGCACGCGGGCGCCGCGCTGACCTCTGAAGGCGCGCTGCTCTTCTGCGGACGCTCGGGCGCGGGGAAGTCCACGACGGCCTACGCGCTCGGACAGATGGGCTGGACGCAGGTGGCCGACGATCAAGTCGTCTGGCAGCTTCATGACGGGCGACCGAAGGTGCAGCCCCTGCCCTTCAAGCCGCGCCTGCGTCCGCTCTCGCATGCGCGGCTTGGGGACAAGGCCTCGCCGCGTTCGCCGTGGCCGACGTCGCAAGGCCTGATTCCGATGGCCGCGATCTATCTCCTCGAGCAACGGACGGACGGCGCGCCGGTGTCGATCTCGCGCGTCGCGCCCGCGCAGGCGTTCTCGGCGCTCTTGCCCCACGCGCACTGCTTCGATCTCAGCGACGTCGATGCGACGCGCGTGTTCACTGACGACTACCTGACGCTCGCGAGCGAGGTGCCCGTGTTCAAAGTGCGGTACGCGCCCGACCTCGATCGGCTGCCCGAGCTGCTCCACACGATCGTCTCGGCGGCCGACATCGCGAGCGGCGATGCCCTCTTCGTCTGACGCGGCGTCGCACCCGCCGCGCCGTCGCGTCGCGACGGCCGCCGGCCTCGCGCGGCTCCTGCCGTGGTATCTCGCCTTTGGCGCCCTCCGGCACCTCGTACCGCTGCCGTGGCTGGCCCGGTGGGCCTGGCGCGCCTCGTCGGGCGAGCGCGATCTCGGGTTCGAGCAGAAGCTCGTTGCGCGCGTCATCCGCCTGCGCCACGCGCTGGAGCGCGGCCGCGGCGACTGCCTGCAGAGCAGCCTCGTGCTGTATCGCGAGTTGTCCCGAGCTGGAGCGGATCCGACGCTGGTGGTGGGATTCCGGCGGGCGAACGGCCGGATGCAGGGTCACGCGTGGGTGCTGGCCGAGGGCCGGCCCGTCGGGGAGTCGCAGGACGCACTCGACGGGTTTGCGCCCACGTTTGGCTTTGGGCGCCACGGGACGCTCCAGCCGACGCCGGAGTGGGCGTCGGGCGAGAGCCTCCGCAGAATCTAGCTCTGGCGGCGGCTGCGCTTGCTGGTGCTGGTCGTGAGGCCCAGCAGACGCTTGAGGCGATCGATGAGGCCGCCGCCCTCCGCGGCCTCCCGGTCGGCCTGGACCAGGGCCGACAGGGCCGCGTCGACCGTCGACACGACCCCAATCCCCATCCTGCGGGCGGAGGCGGGCACTGAGCTCTCCGAGCCCCGCCACACGAGAATCGCGCCGGCCTTCGAGTCGAGCACCACGTCCAGGCAGTTCTCCGGCCGGTCGTCGACGACGACGTCGAGGCGGAGGGCTTCGGCGATGCGTCCGCGCGATCCGTGCACGACGAAGAGGCTGGGCATCGGAAAGCCGAGGTGCTGAATCCACCGCTGGCTTTGCCGCTGCACGGTTCGCCCGATCGATTTGGGCCGGCTTGTGATGAAGATCACTTCCCAGCCGCGTTCGTCGGCGAGCCCGGCAAGCTTCGCGATCGCGCCCGTCTCGATCTCGGACAAGCCTTCCCAGAAGTTCTCGATTGCGCCGAGATGCTTCCACACCGCGTCCGCCTGCCGGTTGCTCAGCGCGACGCGCGCCGCCTGCTGCGGCGTCAGCTTGCGCGGCGCTTCCTCGTCGGGTGGCGATGCGCCGACATCGGGGGCGCCAATCGACGAGGCGTCGAGCTCCGGGAACAGCCGGACCGCGGCCTGCACGAACGGTTGATGGAGGTCGGCGAGAACGCCGTCGAGATCAAACGCTATGCGCATGGGAAACTCGGCGCGGCCGGTGTGGGCGGTGTAGCGCCAGGGCGAGCAGCACGACGAACATGACCGTATTGCCGGGCATTTGCAAGCTGAACTCGACGACAGATTGCGCGGCGATGCCGACGAGCCCGGCGACTGCCCCGGCTCGCAGCCACCGTGTCATCGTGTCGTCGTCGGCCGATCGCAGGCGGCGTCCGATGGTTTTGACGATGACGCCGGCGGCGATGATCGCCGGGACGATCACGAGCAGTCCGCCTTCGGCGAGCAACTGCAGGTAGTCGTTGTGCGCCTGCGCGTAGATCGAGGTGCGATCCGCCGTCTGGTAGACGAGCATGGCGCGTCCGTAGGTGCCGAGACCGGTGCCGAACGCGAGGAAGTCACGCGCGATGTGCCACGTGTCCTGCCATGCGCCCCAGCGTCCGGCGATCGCGCCCGCGGCGTTGCCGAAGCGCGACAGCGTCGCAGCCAGTCCGGCCCACAGCACCGCCCCGCCGCCGAGCGCCAGCACACCGCCTGTCATCATGCGCCGCGCGCCGCGCGTTTCGGGTCGCGTCCACACCAGCATGCCGACGACCCCGAGCGCGAGAACGAGGCCCACCATGCCCGAGCGCGATCCCGTCAGGACGACGGCCATGCTCATGATGAGCAGGCTCACTGCGACGAGCGCGAGTCGGCCTGAGCCCACGCCGGCCGCCCAGCGCAGCGTGCCGGCCCAATCCAGGTGGCTCGGCCGTCGCGCGGTCGCGACCATCGCCACCAGGTAACTCAGCGCCAACGGAAGCACCATCACCATCCACCCGGCGAAGTGGTTCTTGTTGACGAACGGCCCGAACGGCGTGGCGCCGTACGCCGGCCGCCAGAATCCGTAGACGAGCGGATCGCTCTTGTCGATGAGCGCGGCCTGCACGACCGCGGCCACCGCGAGCGCCAGGCCGAGGCCGACGAGATTCGCCGCGAGCCAGTCGAACGGCACCAGCCGGATCGCGCGCATCAACCCGAGCAGGAGCACCGCGAACGCGACGTACAAGATCAGCGCCACGGTCGTCTGTTCCGCTGAGATGGACAGCGAGTGGTGCGTCGCCTGCTGATAGCCGATCTCGTAATTGGAGAGGAGGCGATCGACGCCTGGCGACCACCTCGCGACCCAGCTGGTAGGAATCGCGATTGCCTGAACGAGGATCGCGATGGCGACGGCGCCCAGCACGCGCGCGATCGACCGGACGCGCCCGTCGAGCCACGCATTGGTCGCGACGAGGCCCCAGACGCCGAGGACCGCGGCCAGAATCGCGAGCGGCCAATAGGCCCACGGGTAGACCGCGCCAAAGGCGAGCACGCCCCAGGCCAGCGTCGCCATGAGAAGCCCGGCAAATCCACTCATGGGCTCAGCTGCGAGCCAGCCACTTCTGCGCGCCATGCCAGACGCGGCGGACGTAGAGCCATGGCAACGGCGCGCCGCTCGACGGCGCGTACACCTGGCGCATGTACTGCGCGGAGGGAAACAGATGCTGGCGCAGCAGACGAGACCGCTCGTGCCAGGTCGGCAGCGACGACAGGTCCCACCACACCCGCTGCACGTGCCGCCGGCCGCCGACGAGATAGGCCGAGGTGCCGGCGTCGTTGCCGGAGGAATCGACGAGTGCGAACCACGCGTCGCGCGGCACGGTCAGGCCGAAGTCCTCGAACGCCCGCGCCAGGCTCGACCGGCAGACGCCGGCGACGCCGCCCGTCCGCGCGGCCGCGGCGAACGCGCGCCAATCCTCGTCGCCGAAGCGCGAGGCCACCAGATGGATGTCGTGTTGCCACAGCAGGCAATGTTGATTCGCGTGATGTGCCACCGGGTGCACGCACGCGATCAAGAGCGCGTGCACCGGCGAGAGCCCGCGCGCGTCTGGTCCCAGCGCCGGGACGGGCACCGCGGCCGCGCTCGCGTCTTCGTAGGACAACACCTGGCCGAACCGCTGTGGATTGGCGATCCGCCAGTGCAAGTCGACCACGTGCAGCGTGGCGGCGTTCCGCGTGAGCGCGTAGGCGGACTGGTACGAGACGAGATCGCCGTGGCTCTGCTCTCTCGGCGCGTAGCCCAGCCGATCGAGCACGCGTGCGGCGAGCGCCTCCTGGCCTCGCGCCACGAGGACGTCCGTATCGACGCGCGGTCGCCAGTCCGGACGCTCGTAGTACGCGTAGGCGAGGTGTGCGCCCTTCATGAGCACGGGACGCAGTCCCGCGGCCGCGAACGCCTGCAGCAGACGGCGCAGCTCCGTCTCCTGCACCAGGTCGTCCACGATCGCACGGCGCGCGCCTTCCTCGAGGCGGCGCGTCAGCTCGCCGGGCAGATCCCGCCGCGGAAGCAGGCGGGCGGCCACGAGCGGCAGCACGCCGTGCGCTTCGGCGCCATCGACGAGCGCCTCCGGATCGATCACGGCGACAGACACGACCGCGTCGGTCGTGCTGCGCAGAATCGATCTCAGGAGCTCGGTCAGGTCCTGTGGGGTCGGTTCAGATGAGACCACGATCGCGGACGACGGACTTGAACGCAATCTTGCGGAACGCCGGATGTCCGAGCAGCGCGATGGCCGCCTTACGGTGCCAGTTGAACGACGCCGTCTGCTGCAGCAAAGGCACGACGCCGTTGACGCGCGCGAGCTCGATCAGATCGTCGATCGATTCGTCGCTGAGGCGCGCGGCGATGCGTCGGAACGCGAGGCCGATTCGGATTTCCTGGCCGAGCCGGCGGCGCCACGCGGTCTCGTACCGGCTGAGCTCGGCAGGGCCCAGACGATCACGGCTGAGCGCGGCGTCGAGGACCCGGGCCGCGAGCGACCCGCTGACGAGGCCGTAGAAAATCCCGCCGCCGGTCGTCGGTTTCACGAGCCCGGCGGCGTCGCCTACGGCCACCACGCGGTCGCTGTAGGTGCGCGAGACCGGACCGAGCGGCAGCATCTTGAAATTGGGCTTCAGCACGGGCACGCCGACGCCGTTTTCGGACGCGAGCCATGAGAGAAAGGTGTCAAAGCGATCGCGGCTGTGCGCGTTGGCCATCAGCCCGATGCGCGCGTACGGGATACGCTCGCGCTGCAACGGCACGAGCCACGCGAACCCGCCGGGCGCGACGGCCTGGCCGAACCGCACTTCGATCTGCGGGACGTCGGGGCACGGCGTCTCGAGCTGCGCGCTCTGCAGGAACACCTCGGGCATCCCGAGGCCGAGCTGACGATGAAACCGGTAGCTGGCGCCGCAGGCGAGCACGCACGCGCGCGCCTCGACGATGCCGGTGAACCCGCGCCCCGTCACGGACACGCTGCGCGGCCCGACCGAGATCGACTCGACGCGGCAGCCCGTGCGCAGTTCGGCGCCCGCGTGTTCGGCGCGCCGGGCGAGCGTGAGATCGAGCCGCGCGCGGTCGATGACCGCGGCTTCCACGCGCTCGCTGTGAACCATCACCGATCGGCCGGCGGCGCCCCACAAGCGCGCGGCGCCCGCGCGGCCGAGGATCAGGTCGCGCGGCAGATCGAACTCATCGAATGCGTCGAATCCGAGAAGGCCTGTGCAGTGGACCGGCGCGCCGATGACGTCGTGCTCCTCGAGGACCAGGACGTCGCGGCCCGCCTCGGCGAGGATGCGCGCGGTGATCGATCCAGCTGGTCCCGCGCCAATGACGACAACATCACGCAAGTGGTGCCTGCTCCCCTCGTCCCGTCACACCTTGGTGCCCCGCGTTTCCCAGGCGCCCCGGAACGTAATCCAGAACGACAGCACGATCAGCCGAACGTCCAGCGCCAGCGATTGCCGGGTAATGTACACCCGGTCGTACCGGAACTTCTGCCGCCGCGGCAAATCGCGCGACGCGTAGATCTGCGCGACGCCGGTCAATCCCGGCCGGACCGCGCACCGCGCTTCGAAGCCCGGCACCTCTTCGAGCAGCTCGTGGCGCCCGTCTCCGCGGACCTCGATCTCGCCGGGACGAAGCGCCCGCGGCCCGACGAAACTCATGTCGCCGCGGAAGATGTTCCATAACTGGGGCAACTCGTCGAGCGCCGTGGCGCGCAGCCACCTGCCCACGCTCGTGATCCGATCGTCCCCCGCTCGCGCCTGCTTCGCGCCATCGCGCTCAGCGTCGGTAATCATTGATCGGAACTTCCAAACGCGGAACAGGCGCCCGCCCCGGCCCACCCGGTCCTGAAAGTAGAAAATTGGCTGGCCGTCGTCGATCCAGATGGCCAGGGCGATGATCCCCCAGAGGGGCCACGAGACGAGGAGTCCGAGGCCGGACAGGGCGATGTCGAGGACCCGCTTGCCGCGCTCAACCGCGACCGACATGCGCTTCCCCTTCCGCGGCGCCGAGCGGCCGGTGACGCGCTGGCGCTTTCACCGCGTCGAAAACCTCCAGATACCGCGCGACCTGTCCCGCGCGGTCGAACGACGTGCTGATCGCCCGGGCGTTCGCGCCCCGTTGCACGAGGCGCGCGCGATCGGCGCGGCACACGCGGATCGCGTCGGCGAGCGCCTGCGGATTGCCCGGCTCCACGACGAGGCCGCAGTCATGCGTGGTCGCAATCGACGCGACCTCGCACGCCTCCTCCACCGCCGCGACGAACGGTCGCCCCGAGGCGAGGATGCCGTAGAGCTTGCTCGGCACGATGTAGCCCGCCAAACCTCGCTGCAGCGAGACGATGAAGACGTCCACGGCCGCGAACGACTCACCGAGCTGCGCCTTGGGCATGAACGGGAGAAAGAGAACGTTGTCGAGGCCGAGGTCCCTCGCGCGCTGCTCGAGCGCCGGCTTCTTCACGCCGTCGCCTTGAAATACCAGCCGCACGTCGGGCACATCGCGCAGGAGTGCGGCCGCGTCGACGAGCGTCTCGAGGCTCTGCGACAGCCCGAGATTGCCCGAGTGCATCACGACGAACTTGTCGTCGAGATCGTGAGCGGCCGAAAACGCGTTGTGGCGGGGGCCCGGCTGAATCAGTGACGTGTCCGCCCAGTTCGAGATGACGACCGTGCGATCGGGCGACGCGCCCTTGTGCTCGATCAGCCGCTGTCGCATCGTGTCGCCAATCGCGATGCTGCGCGAGGCGCGGCGTACGAGGAATGTGTTCACCGCCTGGAGCACGCCGTTGATCGTCCCGCTGTGAAAGTCCTCCATCAGCACGGTCACTTCCGGAAACACGTCCTGGAACGCCATCACGAGCGGCGCGCGGAAGCGCAAACCGGCCAGCCACGCCGCCAGGCCGACAATCGGCGGATCGGTCAGCGCGACCACGACGTCGGGCCTGTCGAGCCGGAGGCCGGCGTAGCACGCGGACAGAAAGTACGTAACGTAATTGCTGGCGCGGCCGGCGAACCGACGCTTGGAGAATCGCGTGCCACGCGCTCGGAGGATCTCGACGCCATTGTGACGGTCGCGTGTGACCACGCCGGTTCCCTCGACGTCCTGCCCCGCCACCGGCTGCAGCGGCAGGCCCGCCACCACCGAGACGCGGCAGCCGTGATCGCGCACGAGATGCTCGCAGAGCTCGGTCAGCAGCTGGCCGGTGGCCGCTTGATCCGGGTGATACGAGCGATTGAAGAAGGCGATGTGCACGGGCTCAGTGTTTGGTCAGCTCGGGCTCGCGCGCCGTCGCAGCCGGTTCGACCGCGCGGTGCGCGTCGGCCTGGCCCACGGGCTTGGTCACGAGATACGGGCCGAGCACGAGCGCGTCCATCCGCGTGCGCAGGAAGCAGTCGATCGCCTCCGCGGGGCGGTGCACGATCGGCTCGTTCTCGTTGAAGGACGTGTTGAGGACAATCGGAACGCCCGTGCGGCGCTCGAACGCCTTGATGAGCGCCCAGTAGATCGGATTCGTCTCGCGGCTGACGGTCTGGAGCCGGCCGGACCCGTCGATGTGCGTGACGGCCGGGATGACGTCGCGCTTCTCTTCGCGCACCGGGTAGACGTGAATCATGAACGGATCCGGGACCGAGCCCTCGAAGTACGCCTCGTGCGCCTCCTCGAGCACCGACGGCGCGAACGGCCGGAATTTCTCGCGCAGCTTGATTTTCGTGTTGATGATCTCGCGCATGTCCCGGCGCCGGGGATCGGCGAGGATGCTGCGGTTGCCGAGCGCCCGCGCGCCCCACTCCATCCGTCCCTGGAACCAGCCGACGACCTGTCCCTCGCTGATGCGCTCGGCCGCGGCGTCGCAGAGCGCCGATTCGTCGGCAATGACGCGCGTCGTGCAGCCACGCTGCGAGAGCTCATCCGTACGCGCGGCGAGGTCGCGCTCGATTTCGCTCGAGCTGAACGCCGGCCCGAAGTAGCCGTGGTTCATGACGAACGTCCGAGGCTGCTCGAGCACGTGATGCCACACCCAGTACGCCGCGCCGAGCGCCGTGCCGTTGTCCCCGGCCGCCGGCTGGATGTAAACCTCGGTGAATGGCGTGTGCTGCCGAATCTTGCCGTTGGCGACACTGTTCATCGCGCATCCCCCGGCGAGACACAGGCGCGTCGTCTTCGTTGCATCGTGGAGGCCGTTGAGAATGTGGAACACGGCTTCTTCGAACACGCACTGGAGCGACGCGGCGAGCGCTTCGTGCCGGAGCGTGATTTCCTCGCTCGGCTTGCGCGCCGGGCCCAGCAGCCGCTCGAGCTTCTCGCTGAACACCGGGTCGAGCTGTGGCTCGCCGTCGGTCCACGTCATGCCGGAGCCGCCGGTCCAGTGCTTGAAGAACGACAGGTCGAGCTCGAAATGACCGCCCGGCAGCAGGTGCACGAGTTGGCTGACCTCGTCGATGTAGTCGGGCACGCCGTAGGGCGCGAGGCCCATGACCTTGAACTCGTCGCCGTACTTCATGAAGCCGAGGTACTGGGTCATCGCCAGGTACACCATTCCCAGCGAATGCGGAAAGAACGTGCGATCGATGATCTCGATCCGGGTGCCGCGGCCGATCGCCCACGACGTGCTGACGAAGTCGCCGAAGCCGTCGATCGCGCAGACGGCCGCGTCTTCGAACGGCGAGACGAAGAACGTGCTCGCGAGATGCGCCGGATGGTGCTCGACCCAGTGGATCTTCGGTGCGGGCGCGCCAGGCGCCAGATCGAGGGCCTCGGCGAGCGTCTCCGGAATCGCGCCGACCTGGCGGTAGTTGTTCGCGCGGTCTCTGAGCAGACGGCCGGTCGGCAACACCGTCGCCGCGTACCAGGCCTTGCGCCCGAGGTTCGCACGAGGATCGCGCGACACCGCAACGTGGTCGATGTCGCGGCCCGCGATGCCGGCCATCGCCAGACACGCGCGGATCGCTTCGCGTGGAAACCCCGCGACGTGCTTGATCCGGCGGAAGCGCTCTTCCTCGGCCGCGGCGACGATCACGCCGTCGCGCAGCAGCACGGCTGAGACGTCTCCGTGGTATGCGTTGATGCCCAGAATGAACATCGCGGTCCCGACTACAGCTGTGGCCCGTCGCTGTCCGGCACCACTGCGCCGGACAGCCCGCCCCGCTCCAGGTCGGCAGCTGTGGCCGACGGGTGGGCGGCCCGGAGCTCATCGAGGTTGATGTCGACGAGCAGCCGGTACCAGAACGCTTGCAGCACGTGAAAGATGAAGCCTTCCTTGCCGTCGAGCCATCCGAACCGAAGGACGTAGCGGTAGAAGACGTACAGGATGGGCCGCACGTAGAGCGGCAGGCCGGCCCAGACATGTTTCAGCCAGCGCATGCGATCGTCCGGCGATCCGAGGACGGCACGCACGCTGATCGTCGGTCCGCCCGCCGCCGCAAACTCCTGCCGGGCCTGCAGCACGGCGTAGCGGTTGTGCTTGGCCGTCCACTCGACGATCTGCGCTTCGTTGCGGTTGTCCTCGATCAGATCGCCGCGCAGCGTCGCGACCGGACCGCTCACTCGGAAGTGATGGTCCACGAGATCGACGTGATCGATCGTCACTGACTGGCGGCGGAAGAGCTTCAACAGGTACTTCGGGTAGTAGCCGCCGTGACGAATCCAGCGCCCGCGGAACACCTGCCGCCGGCAGAGGAAGTATCCGTTCGCGCGCGGCGCGGCGAGCTCGAGCGAGAGCGCCTCGCGAAGCTCGGGCGTGAGGCGCTGATCCGCGTCGAGCGCCAGCACCCAGTCCGTCGTGAGCGGCAGCCCGGCGAGCGCCCAGCTCCACTGCCGGGCGTGCGTGTCGAACGCGTGCGTCGCGATCTTCACGTCGAACTGGCGGGCGATCATCAGCGTCGCATCGGTGCTGCCCGAGTCGACGACGAAGATCGCCTGCGCCCAGCCGGCGACGCTCTCGAGGCACGCGCGCAGATTGCGTTCCTCGTTGCGCGTGAGCACGACGACGGACACGGGGGCGGTGCTCATGGTCTCGCCACCTGTCGTGCGGAGACGACCGTCGGACGCCGCGGCCGTTCCTCCGGCCGGCGCCGCAGCACGCCGTCGTAGATGTCCGCGAGCTGGCGCGCGACCGTGGGCCACCGATAGCGCTCGGCGGCGCTGCGCGCCCGGCGTCCGCGGCGCTCGAGCTCGTCGGCATCGTTGAGGATCAGTCGCATTGCCTGTTTCCAGGACGCCTGATCGCGCGGGACGACCCAGCCGGCCCCGTGCGCGAGGATGTCGTTGGCCAGGTTGACGGCCGGAGAGACCAGGACCGCCACGCCGGCGGCCATGGCCTCCGCGACCGCCAGACCGAAGTTCTCCTGATGCGACGGCAGGGCGAACAGGCGCGCCCCCTCGACGAGCACGCGCCGGGCGTCGCCACTCACCCACCCCTCGAACCGAATGCGGTCGCGCGCCGGACCGTCGGCGGCCAGGCGCTGGAGCTCGGCCACGTACGACGCGTCGCCATCGCCGGCGATCACGAGCGACCACCCGCGGCACTCGCCGTCTTCCTGCAGCGCGTGAAACACGCGGATCAGCAGATCGAAACCCTTCTTCACGTCGAGTCTCGACAATGCGAGGACGTAGCGATCGGTCGCTGACGGCGCTGGCCGCCCCGGAGCGAAGCAGAGATCGTCGACGCCCAGCGGCACGACGACGCCCGGCGCCAGGCCCGGCAGCGCGCGCTCCGCCAGGGCGCGCTCGGCGTCGGTCGTGTAGTGAATCGCGACGGCGCGCCGCAGCATGTCACCCGCGCCCAGCCGCATCAGCACCTGCTTGCGGAGGCGATGCCGGTTCAGGCTCCATGGGTCGAGGTGGCCAAGCGGCCGCACGAAGTACGGCACGCGCGCCGCTCGACACGCGCGGCTCGCCGCGATCGACGAATGCGAGAACACCGAGTGAACGTGCACGAGATCGAACGCGCCGGCATTCGCGTGGACCCACGCCGACAGCGGCCCGGACCACTTGAACGATTCGCTGAAGGCTCGCGGAAAGAAGATCACGGGCACGCCGCGGTACTTCTGCAGCGATCCCGTTTCGACGGGCAATCGCTCCGGGCCGTCCGCGTCCGTCGTCGCGACCACGACGTCGACGCCGGCGGCTTCGAGGGCGTGGCAGAGACCGAACGTCGCCGCGCTCGGGCCGCCGTACCGCGGTGCCACCGCGGGAATCACGTGCAGGACGCGGCACGCCATCAGTCGAGCACCCGCGAAACGGAGGGCAAGCCGACCGCGTCCGTGCTGAGCGACTGCCGCACCAGGTCGACGAGCCGATGCGAGAACTGCCGGTAGCTGAACTGCTCCGCCACGCGCCGGCGGCCCGCCGCGCCGAGCCGTCGCCGCAAGCTGTCGTCGCCGAGCAGTTGCGCGATGCGGTCCGCGAGGGCGCGTCCGTCAGCTTGATCGACCAGAAACCCCGTCGCGCCATCGTCGATGACTTCGCGCGCGGCGTCGTGCGTCGACCCGATGCACGGCAGGCCGTGAGCCATCGCTTCGAGGTAGACGAGACCGAAGCCCTCGCCCCGGCTGGGCATCGCAAACACCGCGGCGCGATCGTAGAGGCTCGCGAGGCCCTCGGTCGAGAGAAAGCCGGTAAAGATCACGCGCGCCGCCACGCCGAGCGAGGCGGCCTTGGCGAGCAGCCGCGCGCGGTCGTCGCCGTCGCCCGCGAACACCAGGCGCGCATCGGGACGAGCCGCGACCACACGCGGCCAGACTTCCAGAAGCTCGTCGTGTCCCTTGTAGCGCTCGCCGGCGTCCATACGCCCGACGAGCAGCACGGCCAGCGCGCCGATCTCGGGCGCGTCCGCGGTCAGTCGAGGGGCGATGGGCGGCTCATCAACGGGCGCGAATGCAAGCGGACAAACGTCGATGGACCCGACACCGGGATTGGCCGCGGCGATGGCGCTCGCCGTGTACCGCGAATTGGCCACGCGGAGCGCCGCGCCGCGCAGAGTGTCTTGCTCGTCGTCGTTGAGCGACCGCCAGGCTTCGATGCCGTGCAGAAACACGGCGTACTGGCGGCGCAGAACCGAGGGAACGTAGCGCTGCGCGCGCGCCAGCGACAGGTGCGTGAAGAACACCCAGCCGTCAGGATGCGCGGCCTGCGAGGTTGCCAGCCGAAGCCCGAACGCCGCGCGCCCGGCCATCGAAGGCCTGCGCGGTTTTCGGGGATCCGCCGGCGCGTCGCCGAGCGTGATGAGCCGGCGTCGGTCGCCCCACGTATCGCCCATCACCTGCCAGATCAGGCGCGAGACGGACGCGACACCGCCGCCGCTCTCGTGAAGGGTGACTGCCGCGAGTGTCGGGGACGCCACCTACAGCACCTCGTGGCCGATGACGACGTCCGAGCTGGCCACGGACGTCTGCGCCGCGCGCGTCCGGAGGATCAGATCGATCGCGTAGTTCGCGAAGACCGTGCCCGCGAGACCCGCGCCCGCGGTGAGCGACACGTCGACGAGCGATCCGCCGACCTGCAGCAAGCTCAAGCCCGGCACGAACCACAGGCAGCAGCGTTTGACGTCGCCGTGCGCAAGGTGGAACGCTGCACGCTCGTCGATGAGCACGAGCAGCGCACCCAGCACCACCATTCCCGTCCAGACGCCGGGCGACCCGAAGTTCACGTAGAGCTCCATGACCTCGCCAATGCCGACGCTCGTATCTGGGCCGAACTGCATGCCGGTGTACCGGCTGACGAGGTCGCCGCTACCGGCGATCATCGGCTTGTCTCGCCACAGCGCGCGTGGCACGAGCGCCAGCGCCGCGTCCTTGAGCGTCTCGCCACGCCCAAACGGCTCGTAGCGCTGTTCGAGCCAGCTCTCCGCGCGGCCGACGAGGTAATCCTGATTCAAGCGATCGTCGACACGGCTGAGGTGCGCGTTGTTTCGAATGTCGAACGGCTCCAGCGACGCGAGCGTGCGGCTGATGACGCTCACGCGCACGCTTGCGCTCGCGCCGTTCCACACCGCGTGGCGGATGTCGCTGCGGTCGCGCATGTACGTCACGTAGAACGACATCGTGACGTAGCTCACGACGAGGCCGGCAGCGATGAGCACCCAGCGGGGCCGCGCGTGCTCGGCCACGAACGCGAAGATCACGACGAGCGCCGCGATGCCGTAGCTGAGGTAGCCCTGGGTCAGAATCGTGACGAACGGCAGCACGGCGCTCGCCACGAGCCACAGGATCTGGCGCGAGCGGTTCACCTGCCAGCACTTCAGGCACAATCCGAAGATCACGAGGCTCGATCCGGCCGCGGCGATCGCCCCGACCGATGGGATGTCGGCGACGAATGCGCGCACCACGGTGTACATGGCGCCACCGACAGCGAGATACATCAGCGCGAGCTGCGGTTGCGCATCGCTTTCGAGCGGCATGGGCGCCGTCTCGGACTGCAGGAACAACGACATCAAGATCGCGCCGATCCCGAGTCCCACCAGCCCTTCGAGCGCGACGAACAGCCCGGCCTGAATGTAGCCGCGATCGAGGCCGGTGTACCACGGCAGCACGTAGATTGACGCCGCGAGAAAATGCAGCGAGCTCAGGCTGACGACGAACGCGACGAAGATGCCGAGGCCACGCGAGAGGTGCCAGCGCCAGAACACCAGCGCCGACGCCACGACGAGCCAGATCGCGACGAGGATCGTCACAGGCGGTTGCCCCGGGACAACACGGGCGTAATCGCCGAGAGCCGGCGCACCGACGGCGTGACGGACTCAAGAGCCGCGAGGGTGCCGGCGACCGCATCGTCGCACGCGTAGCGGCTGATGCGCGATCGAACTGCGGCGTCGAAGGCCGTGCGATCGCGCTCGAGCGCGTCCACCAGCTGCGACATGCGATCCCAGAGCTGCGGCGCGTCACCCGCGGGATAAATGAAGCCGGTGTCGCCCGGCACGATGAGATCGGTCGCGCAACCGACACCGTCCGTGACGATGGCCGGCAGTCCACACGCCATCGCTTCGTTGACGACGAGCCCCCACGTCTCGCTCAACGACGGCAGCACGAGACAATCCGCCGCCGCGTACGCGACCGGCAGCGCCGTCTGGTTGAGGAATCCGGCGAAGTGCACCGGTGCCCCGAGCATCTCCGCCTGGTGACGCAAATCCGCCTCTTCAGGGCCGGACCCGACGACGATGCCATGGACGAGGCGCCCGCTGGCCCGAAGCCCCGCCAGCGCCTGCACGAAGTCGATCACGCGCTTCTGCGCGAGCAGCTTGCCGGCAAACAGAAACACGACCGCGCCAGTCGGCACACCCGCGGCCTCGCGAAAGGCCGCCGCGGCGCCGCCCTCGCGAGCGCGATCCGCGCCCCGGCTGAACCGGTCGTTTTCGACGAAGTGCGGCGTGAAGAAGAGCTGCGCCTCAGGCACGCCGTAGTGACGGAGATACGCGCGGTTCGCTTCGCCGACGAACAGATGCGCGTCCATCTGACGCAGCATCCATGCGTACGGGACGAACTTCGCCGCGGTCTTCAGCGCCGAGCGCGGCGTGCCCAGGTGAGAGTCGCCGCGCATGAGGATCGGCAGGCGCGCGTTCCAGCACGCGCGAATCGCCTGCCAGTAGCTCTTGAGGTACCAGCCGGTGACGACGCACGCGTCGTAGCCGCCTTCGCGCACGAGCGTCGCGACGCCCGGTGTGTCGCAGCCACGGAACGACTCGACGTGCGGCGTCGGCGACACGTTCTCGAGCCACCGATAGCGGTAGCCCTCGAGCAGCGGCACATCCCACTCGAACGGCTGCGCGAATCCCGCGGCCGCCTGGCCGGCCGCGTCCTGCCGGTGGCAGTAGAACACCTCCAGATCGACGACCTGTGCCAACGCCCGGAACCAAGGCGAGTGGTACTGGATCGGATGACTCGTGACGACTGCAACGCGCGCTACCCGGGACACGGGACCTCCGCCGCCGCCGGCCGATGCTGCACGGAGGCATCAAACACTTCGCACTGCCGGCGCGTCAGTTCGCGCGCCGAGAACGGCTCGAAGGCCGCCCAATGAATCTCGGGCTCACCGGGCAGTCTCGTTAGCAGCCCCGGGAGGCCGGCCGCCAGGCGCGCGGCCGCCGCCGGCACGTCGTCGGCGTCCCGGAACGTCACCACGATGCCGGCGCCCAGGCGCGTCAACAGGTCGGCGACGGGATTCGACGCGTGCAGGACGGCGACGATCGGCCGGCGCGCCAGGATGTAGGGGTACACCTTCGACGGGCTGTATTCCGGATCGTCCGAGCCCAGGACGACGAGAAAGTGCGCGTCGCGCAGCAGCCGCAATCCTTCGAAGTACGGCACGCGCGCCGGGAGCTCCGTGACCATCGCGCCTGCGGCTTCGGCGTCGGCGACAGGCGCGATCGTCTTTCGAGCGCGCGCGGGCGGTGCGTAGTCCGTCCCGACGAACGACACATGAATCGGACGGGACGCCGCAGACGCGGCGACCTGGCGCATCGCGCGAAAGAGAATCGTCGCCGCCAGCCGCATGTCCTCGCCGCCGCGCCCCACCGCGACGCCATGGATCCGGCCATCGTCGCCGGCGAACACCGGGTTGCGCCACGCCAGGCCGTCGGCCACGGCGAAGTCGTCGGCGCTCGCGCCGAACGGCACCGTGCGGCACATCTCTTCAGTGATCCACGGATACCGCCGCCGCAGCGTCGAGAGATACGCCGCCGAGACCGCGATGAGCCCGTCGACCGTGCGCATCGTGAACGGCTCGAGCGCGGCGTTGAGCGCGCGAGCAAACGCGTATTTCGGCGGCCGCGCCGCGGCGGGCTTGTCGTCGTAGTACTCGCTCAGCCACGCGTCCTGAATATCAAGCACGTACGGCACGCCGAAGCGGCGCTTCCACAGGCGCCCCAGCGCCATGACGGGAAACACCGTCGTCGAAAAGAACACGAGATCGATCGACTCGCGCGCGATGATCCGCGCGCCCTCTCGATAGAGGTGCGCGAATGCGCGAAGACCGACGTTGCCGATGCCGAAGGGACGCGTCCACCGGGCCGGAAGCGCGTTCGTGAACGCGACGTCGAGATCCGCCGGCAGCGTCTCGCGCAGGCGCGGCTCGGTTGGCATCTCCTGGCAGTCGGCCGCGACTGACAGCACGTACGGCTTCCATCCAAACGACGCGAAGTGCGGAAGGCTTACGCGCACTCGGTGCATGTCCGCGGCGTTCACCGGCGGAAAGTGCGGCGAGACGATGAGGACGCGCTTCACGGCGTCCCCACCGCCTGCAGGCGCGGGGCATCCGTGAGATCGCGATGGCTCCGGCCTGCCGGTGCGTCGAGCGCAGTGCGGACGACGTCGAGGAATACCTGACGCTCGACCTCCCAGTTGAACCGGCGGTCGCCGCACGCCCACGACGCCCGTCGGGCAGCGGCGAGCGCGTCCGGACGCTCGATCCAATGACGCAGGTGCGCGGCAAGCGTGTCGACGTCGCCCGGGTCGTAGCTGAGCGCCGCCTCGCCGATGTGATCGAGCAGCCACCGCTGGGCGGTCGTCCGTGTCGCGAGGATCGCCTGGCCGCCAAGCAGATAGGTGAACAGTTTGTTCCCGAGCGCGAGGTCGCTGTTGCGCGTGCCGCCCACCTCGAGGGCGAGCCCGATGTCGTAGGTCGCACACCGCCGTACCATCTCGTCGGGCGCCGCGACCGGATGACTGACGATGCGCTCGTCGGCCACACCACTCTCCGCGGCCAGGTGTCGCAGTTGCCGCTCGTAGTCAGCGGCCCAGAACCCGCGAACGTGCAGCACCGTCCCGTCGGTCTGCGTCCTGCCCATCGCGCGCACGACGTCCTCGAGTCCGCGGCCCGGGCCGATCGTCTGGGAAAACCAGTACAGCGTGAGCGGCAGCGACTGCGGACGCGGTCTGGGCGCCGCGGGCCGCTGCGTCTTCGGAAACACGTTCAACACGCAGCGAGGCGTCGGGATGCCGTAGGCGTCGCGGTACGCGTCGGCAATCTGCGGCGACGACGCCGTGACGTAGTCGCAGTCCGGCAGGTAGCGCTGCTCGACACGCTCGACCACGCCGCGCATCCGATCGTCCTGGACCAGCTGGCCGACGTGACAATCCTCGGCGTCAAAGCCCAGTCGCGCGCCATGGCGCGTCGCCGCGCTCCATGCCGCCGGCAAGGCGCCGAGGTTGTGCGCGATGTAGAGATCGGCATCGACGCGCGAGGCCGCTCGCCTGAGCTCCGGTGTGATGCGCGACACCGCCGCGTCCGCCGCGCGGGTCGTCTGAATCCACGGTGCCGCCAGACACGCCGCGCGATGGCGGATCCTCGACGTCCAGTACATCCATGGCGCCGACGCAAATCGCCAATCGACGAACGTCTGCGACCAGCGACGCGACTTCACCAGATCCCGATCGGCATCGGTCGCCCAGTCCGCCGAGTACGCGGCGACGACGTGCACGTCGAAGCCGGCCTCGGCGAGCGCGTCGGCTTCCTTCACCAGCCGCGGGTTGCACGCGGGCTGGCCGGTCGTCACGAGGCAGACGCGCGCGCTCATCCTTCCCGCCCCACTTCCGCTTCGCGCGCGTCGACGGCGGCCGGTGTGGGACGGGCGATGCGGCGATACAGCGCCTCGTACGCATCGACGATGGCGTGCTGGCTGAATCGCCGCTCGGCCACATCGCGACAGGCACGCCGGTCGATGACGGAGAGCCGGCCGACCGCGGCCACCATCTCGTCGACGTTGCGGCACACGAAGCCGGTCACGCCATCGGACACGACCTCAGGCACCGAACCGCGCGACAACCCGATCACGGGCGTCCCGCAGGCAAAGGCCTCGGCCATGACGATGCCGAACGGCTCGTTCCACAGGATCGGCATGAGCAGCGCCTGCACCTGCGACAGCAGCTCGTTCTTCATCGCGTCGTCGACCGGCCCGGCGTACATGATGGCGCGTCCGTCGACGTGCGGTTGGATCTCGTTCTTGAAGTACGCGGCGTGTTCCTCGCCGGCCGGGATGTTGCCGGCGATGATGAGGCGGCGCTTCGCCTTGCGCGCCACCTCGATCGCCAGATGCGCGCCTTTGATGCGCTCGACCCGTCCGAGAAACATCAGCGGCGCGTCCGGCGAGACGGCCGGCTCGAACTGGAAGCTCTCGGTCGAGACGCCGTTGTAGATCACCTGCCACGCCGGACCGTCCACGTCGCGCATGAGCTGGCGGCTGCACGCCGTGAAGGACAGCGTGCCGCGGCTGAGCCGCGTGCCCAGCTCGACGCTGCGCTTGGTGACCGCGCGCTGGTAGCTCATGATCTTTGGGATCGGCAGCGGCATCACCGGCAGGAGATAGGCCAGGCGGCCGAAGCTGTGAATCACGTCTGGATGACGCCGCGCCGCTTCAATCGCGATCTGTGCGGCGTTCATCATCGTGTCGGCCGCCGATCCGCTGCGATGGCCGGAGTAGGCCACCAGATCCGCGGACACCTTCGAGTCCGCGTGTCCAAAGAGCGTCACCGCATGCCCGCGCGCGACGAGGCCTTCGACGAGCAACGCGATCACGCGCTCGATGCCCCCGTAGAGCCGCGGCGGCACCGGCAGCTCCGGGTCCGCGGTGACGAAGATGCGAAGAGGATCGGTCATGGGCTCAGGCCAGGGCCAGAACATCCACCGGCGCCTGCGCGTCGACGGCTCCGTGCACCGACGCGGCAAACGCGCGACGGAAATGCGCCCACGTCCACGTCGAGGCCCGGCTCAACGCGTGCGATCGCATGTGCCAAAGGTCCTGCGGGTGACTGGCGCACCAGGACAGACACTCCGCGAGCGCCGTCTCGTCGGCGGGCGGCAACACAAAGCCGTTCTTGCCGTGCTCCACGCAATCGGCGGCGCCGGCGTTTTCGGTCGTGAGCACCGGCAGCCCGTGCGCGAGCGCGTCCGACACCACCTGGCCGAAGCCGTCGCAGAGCGTTGGCAGCACGAGCAGGCTGGCGTCGAGGTACACCTGGCTGAGCGTGCTCGCCGGTACCGATCCGTGAATGACGATGCGGTCGCCGCCGGGTCCCGCCTGGGCTTCGGCGAGCAGTGCCTCCGGAAGCAGCGGTTTGCCGTAGAAGTGCAGCTCGACGCCCCTGGCGGTCATTTGCCGCCATGCGCGCAAGAGGTAGTGCGCGCCTTTGCGCACCGACACGGGCCCGACGTAGATGAAGCGCATCGTGCGCGGCGGCGCCGACGGCAGCGACGACGCCGGCACCGGCTCGGGGCCACCGAGCGGAATCGTCAGGATCCGATCCGGCGCGATGCCGGCATCGAGAAGCGAGCGCGTCGTGAACGATGAGCCGCTCACCACCCAATCCGCGAGCGCGGCTTCATCGTCGCGGCGGGCGTCGCGCTCATCGGAGAGGTGATCGAGCCGCGCGCGGCCGGGCGTGCCGAGCTCGGGTTGCCGATCGAACTCCGCGTCGACCCAACGCTCGCGCGTCCGGTGATGAGGGCTCAGGAACGCGAGGACGGCCGGCTTGCCGAGGGCCTGCGCCGCTTTGATCGCGGCGAGCGCGCCGTGTTCGACGCCGAAGAACCCCCCGACATCGCGCTGGCGCAACACGCTCGCGCAGAGCCGATCCAGATCGTGCTCGCCGCGCTCCCAGAGCCAGTCCTCGACACGCATCCCGGCGGAAAATCTCCCGGCGATCACGCGCGGCAGCTCCCACCGCCATCGCGACCGCACGAAGTCGTCCGGAATTCCGCACACCGCGCGACGCGACAACTCCCGCCCGAGCGGAGGCAACCCGTTGCCCACCCACTCGCGAACGCGCCTGAGCGTCGAGCCGTGCCAGACGTCCACGCCCCCCGAGAAGTACGCGTAGAGCGAGCCGGTCTCATACAGCGCGCGCACCATGTTCTGCACATGGCTGTTATGGGCGGACGTGCCCACGAGGAGACGGCGGCGAGTGGACGGGCCGGTCATCAGGCTGCCCTCTCGGCGGCAATTAGGGCGTAGGTGTCCAGCGTTTCGCGCGCGACGTCGGCGATCGTTCGCACGGGGCCGGTGGGCCGCAGCTGGGCGAGTTTTCCCGGCGCCTGCCACAGCTCGAGCAGGATGTGGGCGAGCGCCCGCGCGTCGCCCATCGGAAAGAGCAAGCCGTCGCGGCCGGGCGTCACTCGTTCGGCGATACCGCCGAGGTTCGAGCCGACGACGGGAATGCCAGCCGCATGCGCTTCGAGGACGACGAACGGGCCCGTCTCGTAGCACGTCGACGGAACCGCGAGGATGTCGACCAGGTCGTACGGCGCCATGGAGCTCGCCTCGCCGTGGAACACGACATTGCGCAGTCCCTGCGCGTTGCGCATGATTTCGTCTCGATACGCCCGGGCGGCCGGAATCCGCGCCGCGCCCCAGATGTGGAACTCGATGCGCGCGTCGGGCGGGATGCGCTCGGCCGCGTCGAGGAGCACATCGAGTCCCTTCAACGGATCGAACCGGCCGACGAAGCCCACCTTCAGGACGCCCGGCTCGCGCGTGCCGGCGATCGACCGGCGCGGCTCACCGCCGGTCTCCACGCCCTGGCGGCAGACGACGATCTTCTCGGCCGCGACCCCGTTGCGAATCAATACGGCCTTGAGGAAGTCGGACACCGCGACAAGCCGATCCGCCTGGTCCGCGATCGCGGACAGCCACCGCATGCGATCGCGATGCGCGTCGTCGGCGTTCACCATGCGCCTGGCGATCTCGGGCACGGGCAGACGGGTGACCCAGTCACCGAGGCCGGACGGCAGCTCCGAGAGAAACGATCCGACCGAGGCCGGGACGCCGCGGGCTTCGAGCCTGCACGTCGTGCACGGTTGCGCGCGGAGGTCGCCATCGCACAGCTCGTGGCCGAACCTGAGGAGCGTGCCGCGGGCGCAGACCAGCCCCGGCAGGTGAATGCTGACGAGCGTCCGCGCCCTGAGCGCGCGGGCGGCGCGAAGATGCGCGAGGCCCATGCCGCTCGTCACCGAATGCAGATCGACGATCGTCGGCCGGAACGCCTCGAGGATCTCCTGCCAGCCGTTCGGGGCGTGCGTGGCGAGGTCGAAGTCTCGCGTCTCGGTCGGCGCGAACCTGAACACCGGCACGTCGTCGATGAGCTCGCGCGTGACGCGCGAGGCAAAGGGCGCGGGCACGGCGATCGCGACGTCGATGCCCGATTGCTTGAGCTCCGCCGCCAGTCCGCGAACGTACTTCTCCGTGCCGCCGATGGAATCCGGAAGATACCAGGCGACGCCGAGGAGCACGCGGATCGCGTTCCCGTTCCGTCGATTCATGATCTGGCGCCCACCGAGCCCTTCACCTGGCGCCACCACAGCGCGATCTGCTCAGCCGCCGGATACCCGACGAGGCCCGACAACGCGCGCAGGCTCGGAGGGCCCGCCGGGCGGAATCGGGGCTCGAGCGATTTCAGGCGAGCCACCGCGGCACCAAAGCTCGAGCGATCCCAGGAGAAGAACGATCGCGCGACGTGCTCGTACACCGCGAGGAGCGCGCGACGACGCTCGTCGTCGAGGCCGCCTTCACGGCGCCACCGGTCGTCGAGCTCCGCGGCGTTGCGGAAACAATCGAGCGTGAAGGCACGCGGGTCGCGCTGCGACAACGATGTGCTGCCGTGCACGCGATACTTGAGGCCCACGCCCGTCACGTGAACGAAGCGGCCGCCGGCAAGCGCGGCGTCGAGCTGGAAACGCGCGTCCTGGATGATCGGCAAGTCCACGCGCCACGGGAGGATGCGATCGACAAAGCTGCGGCGATACAGCAGCGCGCCCGGCGGCCACCAGGCGTCCCGCAGCATCTCGATCTCCGGCCGTGCGCCGAGCTTGCGCGTGACGAAGCGCCCGACCTCGAACGTGCCGTCGGTCTGCCGCTCCCACCGCACCCAGTCGCTGTAGGCCACGTCGGCGCCGCTCGTGTGCAGCGCCGTGACGCGCGCCCTCACCGCACCCGGCGCGAGGACGTCGTCTGCGTCGAGGTATTGAAGGAAAGCGCCGCGGGCGATCGCGGTCCCGGTGTTTCTGGCCGCGCCGACGCCCTGCTGCTCCTGGCGGATCACGCGAATGCCGCGGCCGCCGATCGATTCGGCGACGCGCGCGCTCGCATCCGTCGAGCCGTCGTCGACGACGATGACCTCGCACGCAACGTCGCGTTGAATCGCGACCGAGTCGAGCGTCTCGCCGAGCCACGCCTCAGCGTTGTGACATGGAATGATCACGGACACGAGCGACTCGTCGCTGGTCGGGCCGGCGGGTATCATCGTCCAACCCCCACGCGGTTGTCCGTCTGCGATCGCGCCGGCTTGCGCGCGACAGCGGTCGTCTGGCCGCGCGAACCGCCGAACGTCGCGGGCACGTTGAGCACGCCGGCCCACTCGTCCTGCGGATGCGCCACCGGAGGCGTGTCGATCATCAATCCCGGGACGGCCGTCCACTTCTCGAGGAGCTTGCCACCGGTCAGATTATTGCCGTGATTGAAGAGCGCGAGGCTCAGCCGGTAGGTTCCGGGGCGAATCGGCAGCTGATCGACGGTCACGTCGAGCACCTGTCGCCCCGTGCCGAGCGACACGGGCTCGAACGCCCAGCCGACGACCACCTCGTCGTCCTCGTCGAGCACGCTGACACCCAGATGTCCGTTGGTCACTACCTGCGTGAGCGTCGCGTCGATGCGAATCGTGAAGGGCCGGCTCGTGTCCTCGAGAGTATGTCCGCCATCTTCGAGCGTCCAGCCGTTGAAGCACTGGCCGTGGCCGAGCCCTTCGTCGCGGCGCAGCGTCGCGGCTTCGTACTCCTTGATCGTCGATGCGGCATCGCCGATATGCCGAAGCTGGCCTTTATCGAGCCACATCACGGTTTCGCACAGGCGGCGAATCTGCCCCAGTTGGTGACTGACGAGCAGCACCGTGCGGCCTTCCCGGCTGACGTCCTGCATTTTGCCGAGGCAGCGGCGCTGGAACTCGGCGTCGCCAACGGCCAGGACTTCGTCGACCAGCAGGATCGTCGGCTCGAGGTGCGCCGCGACGGCAAATGCCAGCCGCATCTGCATGCCGCTCGAGTAGTGCTTCACGGGCGTGTCGATGAAGCGCGCCACGTCGGCAAACGCCACGATCTCGTCGAACTTGCGCGTGATCTCGCGTCGCCGCATGCCGAGGATGGCGCCGTTGACGTAGACGTTTTCGCGCCCGGACAACTCGGGGTGAAACCCGGTGCCCACTTCGAGGAGCGAGCCCACGCGGCCGCGGACCTCCGCGCGGCCGGACGTCGGCTCGGTGATCCTCGACAGGATCTTGAGCAGCGTGCTCTTGCCGGAGCCGTTGCGCCCGATGATGCCGACCACGGCGCCTTCGGCGATCTCGAACGACACGTGATCGAGCGCCCAGAGATGCTCGGCTGGCGCCTGACCTTCCCCGCCGATCCAGCGGCGAGCCAGCCGAGCCGGCGCCGTCAGCCCGCGGCTGAGGACGTCGCGCATCGCGCCGTACGTCTGGCGGGCGCCAAGGCGGTAGCGCTTGCTGAGGGAGTCCGCGCGGATCACCGTCGTCATGGGGTCAGATCACGTCGGCGAACGTGCGTTCGGTTCGCCTGAAGTAGAACAGCCCGCCGATCAGCAACAGTGCGACCGCGAGACAGGAGACGCCGACCGTCAGCGTGGGCGCCGGCGCGCCGTCCATCAGCGCCCACCGGAAGCCATCAACGACACCGACCATCGGGTTGAGCGCATAGAGCGAGCGCCACGCGGCCGGCACCATCGAGCTGGGATACGCGACCGGCGTGGCCACCAGCCAGATCTGCGTCAGAAACGGAAGCGTGTACCGAATATCCCGGTACCGGACGTTGAGCGCCGACAGCCACAGGCCCACGGCGAGCGCCGTGACGACCGCCAGCAGCGTCCAGAGCGGCAGCGTCCACATCGCCCCGGATGGCGGCACGCCGTAGTAAGCCATCAAGCTCATCAGGACAACCAGGGACAGGCAGAAGTCCACGAGGCCCACACACACGGCCGCCATCGGCATGATCAGGCGTGGAAAGTAGACCTTGGTCACAAGCCGCTGATTCGCGACGACACTGTTGCTCGACTCCGCGAGCGCGAACGCAAACAGTTGCCAGGGCACGAGCGCGCTGAAGGCGAAGACCGGATACGGCAACCCGTCCGAGGGGATGCGGCCCAACCGGCCGAAGAAGACACTGAAGACGATCATCGTGAGCACCGGCTGCAGGATGGCCCAGGCCACGCCGAGCGCGGTCTGCTTGTAGCGAATCTTCACCTCGCGCCACACGAGGAAGAACAAGAGCTCGCGAAACTCCCAGATCTCGCCCAGCCGGATGGGCACCCACCCGATCGCTGGGGCGATCGTGTGGACCGGAAGCTCGGGCGCCTGGGCCGCTGGGGTGAGGCTCACGTTTTAGAGGAAGAATCGCAAAGGCGTGGCGGCCCGGTGAATGCCGAACCGACACGCCTTGATTTGCAAGTCGTCAGGCCTGATTGGCCGAGCGCTGATAGTACTTGCCATACTCCTTGCGATAGTACGGCGCATAGTAATACGCGTGACGCTCAACGTTCACGCGATTGAGCACGGCGCCGACGAGCTTCGCACGGGCGCTCTTGAGCTGTTCGATGGCCGCCATCGCCGCGCGACGCGGGGTCATCTCGGCGCCGACGACGAACAGCACGCCGCCCGCCATGTGGGCGAGCACGGCCGCATCGGTGACCGGCATGACCGGCGGCGCGTCGATGATGATCCAGTCGTACCGGCCCTTGAGCTCGTCGAGCAGAATCTCGAACTTCTTTGATCCAAGCAGCTCGGCCGGGTTTGGCGGAATGTGCCCCGCCGACAGGAGCCAGAGGTTGTTGACCGAGGACTGCCGCGTCGCGTCGGGAAGCGTCGTGTCGCCGACGAGCACGTTCGAGAGCCCCGGCTCCTGCGATCGCCCGAGCGTCTCGTGCATCCGCGGGCGGCGCATGTCGGCGTCGATGATGAGGGTCCGCTGCCCCGCCTGAGCCAGCGTGATCGCGAGGCTGCTCGAGATCACCGTTTTGCCCTCATGGGGACCGGTGCTCGTCACGAGCACGGATCGCGCGCCTTCCTCGGCCGAGGAGAAGAGCATCGCGGTCCGCAGCGCGCGAATCGCTTCGGCGAAATTGGGCGGCACGTCGTGGTGCAGCATCGGCGCTTCGCCGTGGTCCTTGTCTTTCGTCACGAGGAGCGGGATCAGCCCCAGGAAGGCCAGGCCGAGATGGGCCTTGATCTCGTCGGGTGACTTCAGGCGGCTGTCGAAGTACTCGATGCCGAACGCGAGCAGGATGCCGAAGAAGGCGCCGCTCATTGCCGAGAACATCAGGTCGCGTCGCGTCTGGGGCAGCACCGGGTACCGCGGCTCCTCGGCACGGTCGACGACCTGGATGTTCGTGCCCTGGTAGCCGCCGCTGACGCCGGTCTCCTTCGTCCGCTGCAAGAGATCCTCGTAGAGCTTGCGATTGCTGTCAGCCTCCCGCTGCAGGCTCGCATACTCCATCGCCTTGCGATCCAGCCCGAGCGCTTCGGCCTTCTGCGCGTCGAGCTCCTTCACGAGCGCGTCTTCCTTCGCCTTGGCCGTGAGGTACTCGGCCTGGATCGATCCGACGAGTTTCTTGACCTCGGCGTCGAGCTGGATCCTGGCGGATTCGATCTTGACGGTCTGCGCCTTCTGCTGATCGGCATTGGGGCCGTAGTTCTGGGCGGTCAGCCGCGCTTGCTCGGCCTTGGCGTCCGAGATCTCGGTCTTCAGCCGGCGCACGAGCTCGTCGGCGAGCACCGCGGGCGCGGACTCGAGCGGCTCCCCGCTGGCTTGCATGCGCATCACCTGCTGGTAGATCGCTTCCTTGTCGATGCGCTGCAGACGCGCCTCGGTCACCTGCGTGTTGAGCGCATTCAGCTTCTGCACGACGATGTTCGACTTGTCGTCGACGGCGAGCGCGTTGTGCGTTTCCTTGTAGGCCTGAAGCGCCGCGTCGCTGGCGACGACCTTGCGCTGCTGCTCTTCGAGCTGCTGCGTCAGCCAGGTGTTGTCGCGCAGCGACGCGTTGCGCCGGAACTCGAGGCTCTGCCGGATGTATTGCACGGCCAGCTCGTTGGCCGCCTTCGCCGCGTAGGCCGGGTCAGGCGATTGAAAAGTGATGTCGACTAGACGCGAGTTGTGCACGGGGATGACGTCGAGCCCGCCGAGGAACGAATCGATCCGGCCGGACTGGGAGATCGTCTCGTCCGCAGGGCGCGAGCTGGCGGCCGGCGGCGGCACCGGCTTCTGCCACGGCGACTTCACGAGCGTGAGCGCTTTGTCGACGAGCGCGCTCGGACTCAGCGAGAAGCTGCTCTGGGCCGGGAAATGCTCCCTCTGGCCGTCGTGCTCGAGCGCCTCAGCCGTCCGCAGCGCCAGGGCGCGGCTCTGGAGGATCTTGTACTGCGTCGGATAGAAGTCGTCGTCCATCCACGCCGTCTGATCCTCGAGCACCGTGTTGATCGAGGAGGCACGCCGCGCGTCCTTTTCGATCAGGATCTGCGTCGTCGCCTCGTAGATGGGCACGGCGCGGAAGCTGCTGAGGGCGCCGGACAGGAACACGACGAGGAACGTTGGCACGGCGAACCACCGCCGCTTGTGAAGCGTGCGCATGTAGTCGGTCAGGTGCCAAGCCTGGCCGGGTGTTTGACGGGGAGCCGACGGATGAGTCGTCATTTGGGTCCGAAGCCGATCAGAAGATGCGGGACTTGACGGTGATGGTGTCGCCCGGCCGCACGATCGTGTCGAGCGTGACGTCCTTGAGCTTCTCGTCTTTGCCGGCGGTCTTGCGGAGGATCTCGACGCGCTTGTCCGAGCCGCGCTCGGTCACGCCGTGCGCCAGCGCCAGCGCCTGCTTCAACGAGATGCCTCCGGGCTCGACCGTGTAGGCGCCAGGATTCTGGACGAACCCGCTGATGTAGACCTGGCCGGCTTTCTTGACGAAGACGCGGTCGCCGTCGCGCAGGGTCAAATCGTTCGTGCGGTTGCCGTTTTCCAGATCGCGAAACGAGCGCGTCTCGACGTCGTCGGGCGCCGCGCCGGCCGGGCCGGACGCGTGCGCCGATTCGTGCACGACCATCACCTGGTCGCCGGCAGCGGGCGTCGGGAGGCCGGCTTTGACGAGCGCCTGAAAGAGCGTCATCTCGCCGGCGTAGGTGAACGTGCCGGGCGTCTTCACTTCGCCGGTGACCGTGACCGTCCGGTTGGCCGACGGCTGCACGGAGACCGTGACCTGCGGCGGCCGGATCGCGAAGCCGCCGGTGACGAGGCCGTCGCTGATCGATGCCTCGATCTCACGCGTCGTCAGGCCGCCGGCCTTGACGAGGCCGAGCGGCGGGAACTTGAACGTGCCGTCCGTGTCGACCAGAAAGTCGCCGGACATCCCGTCGAGGCCGAACACACTGACTTTCAGCTGATCACGCGGCGCGATCCTGGGCGCGGTCTGTCCCGCGGCGAGGAACGACACCGACGCGAGCGCGACGGCGATCGCGAGCGTCCCTGTCTGCCATCTAGAAGCCATACGTTACCGAACCCCCGAGTCTGAAACCGGTGTAGCCGCGACCCGCGACGAGGGAGCTGCGCTCCGTCCAGTCGGCGTCGACGCCGAAGTGAAGATTGGCCGCGGTGCGGCAGCCCAGCCCGACGCCGTAGGTGAACACGCGGTCATTGCGGGACGCGACTTCCAGGCCTTCGCCGGCAAGCCCCGCCACCGCCTGATAACTCAACGTCGTGCGGGTCACCCGGCCGATCAGATCCCACGATGTGCCAATCGCCTGCGTGAGCGTGATGCCGCCACCGTTGCTCACGTAGTACGGCGAGGTCAGCTCGAACGAGTACTCGACGTCGCGGTTGAAGGCGAAGGCGAAGCGCGTCGCGTCGCGCGCGGTGTAGGTGACGTCGACGGCCGCGACGAGGCCCGAGTAGTCGGGCACACTCGAGTTCAGCGCGTCGAACTTCCGATAGCCGACCGACGCCTTGCCGGAAATCAGCGCGAAGGGCTTGAACTCGAACCCAGGCGCGATCCTCGCGCTGTTGCTGTCGCGGAGCGGCGAGTACTGGAACCGGTCGTGTTCGTCGGTGAACAGGACGACGAAGGTCGTGAGCGGCGTCACGCTGTAGCGCACCGTGCCAGTGACTTCCTGCTCGGTGTGGTTGAGCGCCGTCGCCAGCCGGATATTCTCGATGGCTTGTTCCTCGGCGTACTCGAAGTCGCGGTACGCGATGGCCGTGTCCAGACTGAGCTTCGGCCCAAGACGGAACAGCACGCCGCCATCGCCGGACGTCGTCGTCCGCAGCGCACGCGCGTCGATTTCGAGATTCGGCCGCTGACGCGTCCGGAGGTAGCCGCCGGCGACGTGCGGCACGAAGCGCGCGAGCACGAGGTCGAGCCGCTGCTGCTGGTTGACCTCGAACGAGCGCTGATCCGCAAGTTCCCGGAAGTAGATCCAGCCGATGTCGGTGCGCGACGAAAGGCGCGCGCGCCCGATGCTGAGCCAGAGATCGGCGCCGGGCGCGAACGTCGCCGTGAAATCGCGTTGGGGGCTGCCCGACGCGTTGAGGACGTTGCTGTCGATGCCGACGTTGCGCAGCGCGAGCCGTGGCGTCACACCGACGGGCCCGAGATGAATCGCGGCGTTCGCGCCGGGATCCTGGGCGATGTCCTGCGCCCGGACCGTGGCTGGCCAGACGACCGCCAGCACACACGTGGTCACACGTGCAATTCGAGAGAGACGCATGAGCGCGCTCACGATCGTTGGTGGATTGCGTTGAGGTTGACGACGAAGCGAACTGCGCGCGTCGAAGTGTTACTGACTCGCGCTGCGGGTCATGACGGCGGCCGACCCCGCGACGCCGGCCGCGGCGGCCAGCACCCAATACGCCGCCGGCAAACGCCCGCAGTCAAGACGCGCGTTCGTCTTGACCTTCGGATCCGGCGACACTTGATATGGCCCGGCCGTGCAAACGAGCGGCGAGTTCTTCGCGCTCGCCCGAATCAGCTCGAGCAGATACGGCTTCCCCACCGGCACGTCCTTGGCGGCGAACAGCCCTTGCGGATCGACGGCGGCGGTCTTCAGCAGCTTGCCCGTGACCGCATCGCGGAGCTGGACCGCGTAGTCGGTGAGGTGCCTCGAATCGGCCTTGACGCGCCCGTTGAGCACACCCATGACGTCTCCAGCGGCCGTCATGGACGGCACGCCGAGCGTCAGGAGCACACACAGGCTAGCGGCGGCAAACCGATGGACCGAGGACACCAATGGAGTATCTTCTTGCCCGGGCCGGCACCCGGTCAAACTCTCGCGTATCACTTGCCGCGCCTGTGGTCGCCGATTTGATACACGCGGGATCATCGCCGCGCCGCCAGCAGCGATCGCGCCACATTCAGCTGGCGGACCTTGCGATACAGATTTGTGCGTTGGATGCCCAGCGCCTTGGCCGCGTCCCCGACGCGCCCGTGGTGCTTGATGAGCACGGCGCTGATGCAGTCGTGCTCGAATCGGGCCCGCGCGTCGCGCAGGGTCATGCCCGTGTCGACGCGCGCGGACGCGCCTTCGAGACTCGCATGCGCGAGCACGTCCTCCAGCTGGATCACCGAATGGCCGGACGCGTGCATCAGCGTCTCGATGAGCGACCGAAGATCGCGCGCGTTACCCGGCCAGGGCAGCGCCGACAGCAGCGCCATGGCGGATCGACTGAGTCCCTTTGACGGCCGCGCGGCCGCGACACACGCGGAGCGCAGGAAGTGCACGGCCAGCAGCGGAATGTCTTCGCGACGCCGACGCAGCGGCGGTACGTCGATTCTGAGCGCCACGAGCCGCTCGTAGAGATCCTCGCGGAGATGACCGTCCTCGACCGAGGTCTCGAGGGAGGCTTCGCCGCCGGCCATCAGCCGGACATCGACGTCGATGGTGTCGCGGCTGTCGCCGAGCTGCGCTTCGCCATCGCGCAACAGCCGCGCCAATCGCGCCTGAATGCGGGCCGGCGCTTCAACGACGTTCGCCAGATACAACGTACCGCCACGCGCCTGGAAGATCGCTCCGCCTGGCGCGATGCGCTCGACGGCTGGGCCTCTCGGCTGCGCGCGACGTTCGATGGCGGCGCCGAACAGCCGGCGCTCCAGATCTTCGGGGCTGATGCCGGCGCAATCGACGACCACGAACGGTTGCGCGGCGCGACCGCTCTGCGTGTGGATGGCGTGCGCGACTCGAGCGCGGCCCGTGCCCGGCTCGCCGCAGAGGCACACGCCGCCGGCCGTGTCGGCCGCGCGCCGCACGGCATCGACCACGAGCCGCATCGGCGCGGACTGCGCGAAGAGCGATTCCGCGCCGCACGCCGGCGATCGCTCCAGCGCGGGCGCGGCGTCCTGCCGATCGGCGACGTTCGCCAGGAGCGTCGTGACGTCGCGGCCATCGAACGGCCACGGCAGGAGATCGACGGCGCCCAGGTGCAACGCCTCCCCGGCCACGAGGGGGTTGGACGGATCGACAATCGCGCCAATCGGGACCTGCGGGTGCTGCGCGCGCACGACACGGATCGAGGGCAGCGCGAGGCGATCGTCAGCGAGATCGACGAGACACAACGCGAACGATCGGCTGGCGAGCAGGCGCAACGCGTCGGTCACGTTCACGACCGTCGTGATCGGCAGTCCCAGCCGTCCGAGACGCTCGCGCACGGCAGCGCGTTCGCGCGACGCCGCCGGCACGAACAGGATCCCGCCTGAGGACTCGGTGTCCCAGCCGTCCGCGTCTGGCGCCAGCGCGGCGCGCGTTGGAGTCGGGTTCGAAGCCATCAGATTACCGGCCGCCCTTTTTCTTGGCCGAGGCCGCCCGGGCCGCCGAGGCGGGCGTGCTGGATCGCGGCTTGGCCGATTCTTCATCCGCTTTCGACGTGACGACCTTGAATTCGCCATCGCCATCAGGGTCGGCTTCGAGGTGATCGAGCGTGCCGTCCGCCCGGTACACCAGCCGCCGTTCCGGGCGGCCGCGATGATGCAGATCGAGGTCGACGCTGATTAGCAGACCGCCGTGGTACTGTTCCCACTTGTCGGTCTTCCCGTCGCCATCGGTGTCCTCTTCCACCCGTGCGATGAGGCCGTTGTCGTAGAACTCGCGGCGATCGATCTTCCCTTTTCCGTTGGCCTCTTCCGCGCGCGCAATCACGCTGTGGCCATCGGGTGATCCGGCCGGCGCCACGCCGTTCGTGACCGGCTCGTAGTACTCCCATCGGTCGGGCTTGCCGCTGCCGTCGCGATCGATCTCGATCGACTTCACCAGCACGCCGTCCATGTAGGCTCGCGTGTCGATCCGGCCGTCGCCGTCGCGGTCGAAGTCGAGCTCGGAAAGCTTGCCATTCTGCTGGCTGTAGGTCGGCGTCGGTTTCGGTGCGTCCGCGGCCGGGCGCGGCTCGGCCGATCCCTGGCACGCCGACGTCATCGCCGCGGCCAGCAGCAGGACCTGGAAACGTGTGGGCAAACGATGCACGAGTAGAGGGAGCTTCGCCCCGTCACTTACAGGCAGTGACCGGGCACCAACACGACGAGCGGCCGCCTGCTGATCTAGCAGGGACGAACGTCGGCCGCGTCGACTTCGACGCTGACCGCCTGACCAATGAGGTCGACGGCCAGAACCAGCCTTGCGTGCGAGCCCTTGCGAACGAGTCGTCCGACGACGCCGCGCAGTGGCCCCCAGGCCACCTCGACGCGCGCGCCCTCATGAATCAACGGGCACGGGTCGTACCGCAGCTCGCTCGTGACGAGCGTCCGAATGGCTTCAATCTCTTCGTTGGGAATCGCGAGCGGCCGCCCGTCAGCAGAGAGCAGGCTGACGACGCCCGAGCACTTGAGCACGGGCAGCGAGGCCGCGGGGTCGATGCGCGTGAAGCAATATCCGGGAAAGAGCGGCCACTCGATCTTCTTCTTGCGATCCTTCCAGCGACTCCACCGCGTACACGTCGGCAGAAAGGCCTCGATGTGCTTCTCCTGGAGCTGCTGCAGGACGGTGCCTTCGTGGCGAGAGCGTGTCCAGACGGCAAACCACGGGGGAGCGGGCGCTGCTTGGTCGACCAACACGGCGGTCTCACTTTGAGCAACGGCTGTACCAGAGTGATACGGACGGTGCAGGAAACGGACACCGCTGAAATCGAGCGATTTCCTTGGTGAATTGAGGGAAATCTGTGAGCCGGCCGTCAGCCTCGTATCCGAAGCGTCACCGCGCCGGGTGGCTAATGTGCTATTTCGCGAGGGGGGTCTGACAGAACTGTAAAGTCACGCGGTGCCCTTCCGAAACGCGTACACGACCGCCCCCGCGAGCAGCAGCAGGATCACCAGCAGGGACGACCCCTGACCCACGTGCCAGTCAATCCAGCCGGCGTCGTGCGCGTAGTCGATGAGCAGCCGGAGGCCGACCCAGAGGATGATCACGAACGCGCCGTCGGCGAGCGCCGGGTACTGCTGCATCAGCACCACCAGCCGCGAGGCGACCACACGCATGGCCAGCACGCCAAGCAAGCCGCCTGACAGCACGACCCACTTGTTCGGCGACATCGCGACTGCGACGAGGATGGAATCGACCGAGAAAGCCAGGTTCATCAACTCGAGCCGGACCACGGTCGTCCAGAAGGCATGCGTCCGGCCCGGCTGGGCGGCGGACGCTGGCCCGCCCTCGCCGGCCACGAAATGCCGGCCCACGAGATAGACCAGATAGAGCCCGCCGATGGCTTTGACCCAGATGACGCGGATGAGGAGCGTGGCGAGGATGGTTGCGGCGATGCGCAACGCGAACGCCCCGAAGAGTCCGTAGCTGAGGGCGCGGGCGTGCTGCTCGCGCGGCAGCCCGAGCACCATGACCGCCATGACGAGTGCGTTGTCCGCGCTGAGGAGCGCTTCGAGCACGACCAGCAGACCGATCGTGGCCAGGTCGACCGTCATCGACGGTCCAGTATGGCCGAACGCCCGAGGCGGCGCCACTGAACGGGCCGGCAGACATTGACACGCCGCGTATCAATGCCTATACTCACTGTGTAGCAGGTTATGCGCAAGACGCCCGAGTTCGTCCTGATCAGCATGGCGGCCGAAATGCTCGACATGCATCCGCAAACGCTGCGAAAGTACGAACGGCTGGGCCTCGTGCGCCCACCCCGCACGGTCGGCAGTATGCGTGTGTACACACGCGAGGAGCTCGGTCGGCTGCGGCGGATCAAGGCGCTTGTCGACGACGCGGGCATCAATCTGGCCGGCGTCCAGCGGCTCTTCTCGATCGCGGAAGTCGCCGAGCGCCTGCGCCCGCTCCTCGCCGGGGATCGGCGATCGCGGCGCGCCGATGCGCGCAAGCTCTCGAGCGAGCTGGACGAGCTGTTCCGGCTGCTGGGGCTCGACGACCTGGACTGACGGGACCGCGTTCATGGATTTCAAGGATTACTACGCCACGCTGGGCGTGACGAAGGCGGCGACCGACGCCGAGATCAAGCGTGCCTACCGCAAGCTGGCGCGCAAGCACCACCCGGACTTCAATCCTGGTGACAAGGCCGCCGAAGCGAAGTTCAAGGAGATCAACGAGGCGAACGAAGTGCTCGGCGATCCCGAGAAGCGCCGCAAGTACGATGAGCTCGGCGCCAACTGGCAGCAGTACGAGCAGGCGCAGCGGCAGGGCGCGGGCGCGCCGGGGGCCGGCGACTGGTCCGCGCACTTTGGCGGCGGCCAGGGAGGCGCGACCTACCGCACGATGACGCCCGAAGAGATGCGGGAGATGTTCGGCGACGGCGATCCGTTCTCCGACTTCTTCCACACGTTCTTCGGGGGCGCGCCGCCGGGCACGCGCGCGTCGGGTGGGCGCACGCGATCGCAGCGCGGCCACGACCTCGAGTCGCCGGTCGATCTGACGCTCGAGGAAGCGTATGCCGGAACGATGCGGCGTCTGGTGACGACCCGCGGGGGGAAGGACCGCACGGTCGACGTTCGGATTCCCGCAGGGGTGAAGGATGGGGCGCGCGTGCGCGCCGCCGGCGAAGGCGCAACCGGTCACGGCGGCGGCTCAGCCGGGGATCTGTACTTGATCGTGCACGTGCTGCCCCACTCACAGTTCGAGCGACGCGGACAGGATCTCCACGTCAAGGTGGCGGTTCCGGTCACGACCGCCGTGCTCGGCGGCGAAGCGATCGTGCCGACGCTCTCGGGCTCGACGCTTCGGCTGAAGGTGCCGGAGCTCACGCGAGCCGGCCGCGTGTTCCGCCTGCGCGGGCACGGCATGCCGACCGTCGGCAAGCCCGACGAGAAAGGCGACCTGTACGCGACCGTCGACGTGCAGATTCCGGCGACATTGACGCCGGAAGCGCGCACACACTATGAAGCCCTGAAAAAACTGGACGACACGCAATGAATCTGAATCGCTATACCGAAAAGGCGCAAGAGGCCATCCTGGCCGCACAACAGCTCGCGGAGCGCGCGGGCCATCCGGAGGTGTTGCCGGAGCATCTGCTGCTCGCGCTCATGAATCAGCCGGACGGCATCGTGCCGGCCGTGCTGGGCAAGATGAACGTCGATGTCGCGCGCCTGGCGGGCTCCGTGGACGGGCTCGTCAGCAAGCTCCCCCGCGTGCAAGGCGGCGCCACGCCGGGTCTGTCGAGCCGCGTGCGCACCGTCTTCCGCAACGCCGAGCAGGAGGCCGAACGGCTCAAGGACGAGTTTACGAGCACGGAGCACCTCCTGCTCGCGCTCGCGTCCGAATCCGGCCGCGGGCTCGTCGGCGATCTCCTGAAGAAAGACGGCGTCACGAAAGACGCCATCCTGCAGGCGCTCGCGCAGGTGCGCGGCTCGCAGCGCGTCACCGATCAAAACCCGGAAGGCAAGTACCAGGCGCTCGAGCGCTACGGCCGCGATCTCACCGAGGTCGCGCGCAAGGGCAAGCTCGATCCCGTGATCGGCCGCGACGACGAGATCCGTCGCGTCATTCAAGTGCTGGCGCGCCGGACCAAGAACAACCCGGTCCTCATCGGCGAGCCCGGTGTCGGCAAGACCGCGATCGTCGAGGGCCTCGCCCAGCGGATCGTGCGCGGCGATGTGCCCGACGGCCTCCGCAACAAACGAATTGTCGCGCTCGACATGGGCGCGCTCGTGGCCGGCGCGAAGTACCGCGGCGAGTTCGAGGAGCGCCTCAAGGCCGTGCTCAAGGAAATCACGGACGCGCAGGGCCAGGTCGTCCTCTTCATCGACGAGCTGCACACCGTCGTCGGGGCCGGCGCCGCGGAAGGCGCGATCGACGCGTCGAATCTGCTGAAGCCGATGCTCGCTCGCGGCGAGCTGCACACGATCGGCGCGACGACCCTCGACGAGTACCGCAAGCACATCGAAAAGGACGCCGCGCTGGAGCGGCGCTTCCAGCCCGTGCTCGTCGACGAGCCGAACGTCGACGACACGATCAGCATCCTGCGCGGCTTGCGCGAGCGCTACGAGATTCACCACGGCGTGAAGATTAAGGACGCCGCGCTGGTCGCCGCGGCGGTGCTCTCGAACCGTTACATTACGGATCGGTTCCTGCCCGACAAGGCGATCGATCTGGTCGACGAAGCCGCGTCACGGCTGCGCATGGAGATCGACTCGATGCCGGCCGAGCTCGACGAGGTCGAGCGCCGGATCATGCAGCTCGAGATCGAGCGCGAGGCGCTGCGGAAGGAATCGGACAAGGCGTCCAAGGATCGGCTCGGCAAGCTCGAGAAAGAACTGGCGGCGCTCAAGGAAGATCGCACGCGCCTGGCCGCGCAGTGGCAGCAGGAGAAGGACGCGATCCAGGGATCGCGCACGCTCAAGGAGGGCCTCGAGCAGGTGCGTCTCGAGATCGAGCGCGCGCAGCGCGCGGGCGACTACGCGAAGGCGTCCGAGCTGCAGTATGGCCGGCTGCCGGAGCTCGAGAAGAAGATCAAGGATCAGGAAGAGCGCCTCGGCGCGATGCAGCAGTCAAAGCGCATGCTCAAAGAGCAGGTCGACGAGGAAGACATCGCCGAGGTCGTGTCGCGCTGGACGCACATCCCCGTCAGCCGCCTGATGGAGGGCGAGATCCAGAAGCTCGTCCAGATGGAGGCGCGGCTGCACCAGCGGCTCGTGGGCCAGGATGACGCGGTGACGGCGGTCGCGAACGCGATTCGACGCGCGCGCGCCGGCCTGCAGGATCCGAACCGGCCGCTCGGCAGCTTTATCTTTCTTGGCCCGACGGGCGTCGGCAAGACCGAGCTCGCGCGCGCGCTCGCCGAGTTCCTGTTCGACGACGAACAGGCGATGATCCGCATCGACATGTCGGAGTACCAGGAGAAGCACACCGTGTTGCGGCTGATCGGCGCGCCGCCGGGATACGTCGGCTACGAGGAGTCCGGGCAGCTCACCGAGGCTGTGCGGCGGCGGCCCTACGCCGTCGTGCTGTTCGACGAGATCGAGAAGGCGCATCCGGAAGTGCTGAACGTGATGCTCCAGCTGCTCGACGACGGCCGGCTGACGGATGGCAAGGGCCGCACCGTCGATTTCAAGAACGCGGTCATCATCATGACGTCGAACGTCGGGAGCCAGTTCATCGCCGAGCGCGCGCAGCACGGCGACACGACGCTCGACGAGGGTGTGCGGCGCCAGCTCCTGGACGCGCTACGCCAGCACTTCAAGCCGGAGTTCCTCAATCGCGTCGACGACGTGATCTTCTTTCACGCGCTCTCGCGGGACGATATCCGGAAGATCATCGACATCCAGCTGCATGCCCTGCTCCGCCGGCTCGAGGATCGGAAGATCCGGCTCGAGCTCAGCGACCAGGCGCGAGACTTGCTCATCGAAGAGGGATACGATCCGGTGTATGGCGCTCGCCCGCTCAAACGGACCCTGCAACGCCGCGTCCTCGACCCGCTCGCGCTCGGCGTGCTTCAGGGCGACTTCAAGGAAGGCGACGTCGTGCGCGGTTCGGTCGACCACGGGGCGCTCGTCTTTCGACGCGAGGCGCCGGTAAACGCATGAGCCCGGAAACAGGCGGTCCGTCCCCATTTCAACGGCGCCCGGCTCCGCGGCCGCCGCGGCGCGCGCTGTCGCCTATCTGGGTGACGGTGTCGTTTCTCGCCGTGTTCCTGCTCGTCAACATCGTGTCGTCCGCGCTGCGGGATGGCAAGGCACTCGAGTACTCGGAGTTCAAGTCGCTGCTCCAGCAGGGCCGCGTCGCCGAGGTCACGCTGTCGCCGGAATCGATCCGGGGCAAGTACCAGGACGCCGACAACAATCAGATCGCATTTACCACGGTTCACGTCGACGACCCGAAGCTCGTCGAGCAGCTGGAAGCGCAGAAGGTGCGCTTCTCTGGCGAGCTGCAGAGCCGCTGGCTGACTGACGTACTGCTCGGGTGGGTACTCCCGCTCGTCCTCATCGTCGGGGTGTGGACATTCCTCTTCCGACGGATGGGCGGCGCCGAGGGCGGCATCATGTCGTTCGCGCGCAGCCGCGCGAAGATCTACGCCGACGACGACGTCAAGGTGAGCTTCAGCGACGTCGCCGGCGTCGACGAGGCCGAAGAGGAGCTCAAGGAGATCGTCGAGTTCCTGAAGAACCCGCGGAAGTACACCACGCTCGGCGGGCGCATCCCCAAGGGCGTGCTGCTCGTCGGCCCTCCGGGCACGGGCAAGACGCTGCTCGCGCGCGCGGTCGCCGGCGAGGCGCACGTGCCGTTTTTCAGTCTGAGCGGGTCGGAGTTCGTCGAGATGTTCGTCGGCGTGGGCGCCGCGCGCGTGCGCGACCTGTTCCGGCAGGCCGAGGCCAAGGCCCCGTGCATCGTGTTCATCGACGAGCTGGACGCGCTCGGCAAGGTGCGCATGCAGTCGCCGATGGGCGGCCACGAAGAACGCGAGCAGACGCTCAATCAGCTGCTGGCGGAGATGGACGGCTTCGACTCGAAGAAGGGCGTCATCATCATGGCCGCGACGAACCGGCCAGAGGTGCTCGACCCCGCGCTGCTCCGCCCTGGCCGCTTCGATCGACAGGTGCTCGTCGACAAGCCTGACGTGAAGGGCCGAGAGGCGATCCTCCGGGTTCACGCGCGGCAGGTGAAGCTCTCCGAGAACGTCGATCTGAAGATCGTCGCCGCGCGCACCGCGGGATTTGCCGGCGCGGATCTCGCGAACCTGGTGAACGAAGCCGCGCTGCTCGCAGCGAGAAGGGACAAGCTCTCGGTCGAGGCCCACGACTTCGACGAGGCCATCGATCGCATCGTCGCCGGCCTGGAGAAGAAGCGCGTGATGAGCACGCGCGAGCGGCGGATCGTGGCGTTCCACGAGTCGGGCCACGCGATCGTCGCGACCGTGCTGCCGGGGCTCGACCCCGTGCACAAGATCTCGATCGTTCAGCGTGGTTTCGGGGCGCTCGGATACACGATGCAGCTGCCGCTCGAGGATCGGTACTTGATGTCGAAGACCGATCTTCAGAACCAGCTCGCCGTGTTGCTCGGCGGCCGGACGGCCGAGGGAATCATTTTCGGGGAAGTCTCGACGGGCGCGCAAAACGACCTCTTGCGCGCGACGGACATCGCGCGGGCCATGGTGACCGAGTTCGGGATGAGCGAGGCGATCGGCCCGATCAATCACGAAGGGCGGCGGCGGGGCGCCTTCCTCGACGCGCCGTTCCAGCCCGAGCGCGGCGCCTACGCCGAAGACACGGCGCGTACCATCGATGCGGAAGTGAAGCGGTTCGTCGAGAGCGCGGAAGCGCTCGCCAGCCGCATCCTCACCGAGCGCCGGCACCAGCTCGAGGCGCTGTCCGCGCTGCTGCTCGACAAAGAAGTGATCGAGGGCGCCGAACTGCGCACACTGCTCGGCGTCACGGCTCAGCCGTAAGGGCGCGCACGGGATCGATCTTCGCCGCGCGGCGCGCCGGAATCCAGCACGCCACGGCAGCCGCCAGCACCACCGTGGTCATGGCCACGCCGTACACCGCCGGCTCTGCCGGCGCTGTGTCGAACAGCAGCCCGCGGATCGATCGCGCCGCCAGTAGTGCCGCGGCGGCGCCGAGCACGACGCCGGCCACGACCGGCCGCATGCCCTGCCGCAGGACGAGCCCAGACAGGCTCCCCGGTGTCGCGCCCAGAGCGGATCGCAAGCCGAACTCGCGCGTGCGCTGCGCGCTCGACCACCCGACGACACCATACACACCGACGATCGCCAGCCCAAGCGCCAGCGCGCCAAATCCGAGCGTCAGCGTGGAAAGAAACACGCCGTCGCCGTAGGCGCGCGTCAGGTGCTGATCCATCGTGGCCACCTCGGAAATCGGCTGCGACGGATCGAGCGTGGCGACGGCGGCGCGAATCGCCGGGACGACCGCGAGCGGATCGTGCACGGTCCGCACCGCCACGGCCAGGAACGGCAACGAGCCCTGATAGTACGGCTCGTACATCTCCGGCCGGGGCGGCTTGCCCGGGCCGAGGTGCCGAATGTCGCTGACGACGCCGATCACGGTGATCCAGGGCTTGGCGTCGCTGGGGTCGAGCTTCAACCGGTGCCCGATCGGATCCTGACCGGGCCACACCGTTGACGCCATGGTCTCGTTGACGACGGCGACGGGCGCGTCGCGATGAGCGTCGTGCACCGTGAAGTCGCGGCCTGAGACCAGGCGCATGCCGAGCGTGTTGAACCACCCGGTGCCGACGATCTGAAATCCGACATGACGCTCGGCGCCGGCCGCGGGTAGGGACTGTCCTTCGGGAAAGATCGGCGCACCGAAATCGTCGCCGCCGATCGGCAGCGTCACGGCGCCGCCGGCGCCGGCCACGCCGGGCATCGCTCGAATCGCGGTGAACATCTGTTCGAAGAACACGATCTGCTTCGACTGGTATTCCGCGCGCTCGCCGACCAGCGCGACGTTGAAGGTCAGCAGGTGGCTCGTATCGAACCCGACGTCGACGCGCCGCAGGCGCATCAGACTCTCGCCGAACAGCGCGGCTCCGACGACCAGCGAGACCGCGAGCGCGACTTCGAGGGCGACGAGCGCATGTCTGAATCCCGGCCGTGACGCGAGCGAGACGCCCGACGTGCGCAGCTCCGCCATCGGCCGCATCCGCCACACGATCAACGCGGGGACCGTGCCCATGACGACACCGCACCCGAGCACCGCGAGGCCGGTGACCAGCAGCACCGGCATGTTGATGGCGACGTGATCCAGCCGACCGATGCCGCTTGGCGCGAGCGACACGAGGGCGCCGAGGGCCAGCCGGGCGATGAGCACGCCGGCCAGACCGCCGCCCGCGGCCAGCAGCAGCCCCTCCGCGAGCAGTTGACGCACCAGGCGGCCGCGGCCCGCGCCGAGCGCGACGCGAATTGCCAGCTCGCGTGCGCGCGACGGCAGCCGCATGATCAACAGGTTGGCGACGTTGACGCAGGCCAGCAACACGACGAGGCCGCTCGCCCACACCAGAAACAACATCGGGGTGCGCACGCCGCCGAAGAACTGCTCGTCGACGCTGGCGGTCGTGAATCCGTTGCCGCCGTCCGTCGTGGGGTGCTCGCGGCCGAGCGCCTCCGCCACCGCGGTCATCTCGGCTTGCGCCGTCGCGCGCGTCGCCCCGGGCGCGAGACGCGCGACCACGCGAAGAAACCCCGCCGTCCGATTCGACGAGAAGTCATCGTCGGTCGGAATCGGTCCCTCGGGAACGTCGTTGGCCGGCGCGCACGTCCAGAAATCCGGACCGTCGGAGGACGTCGGCCTGGCCGTGATCGACGGCCAGAAGAACTCTGCGGGCATGATGCCGACGACGACCCGAGGGCGGCCGCTCATCATCAGCGACCGTCCAATCACGGCTTGATCGCCGCCGAAGCGAGTCATCCACAACCGATGGCTGAGCACGACGAGGTCGCGGCCGCGATCGGCGCGATGAAAGACCTGACCGCGCTCCGGCGGCGTGCCGATCACGTCGAAGAAGGACGAGCTGACGCTCGAGCCGCTCCAGCGTTCGGGCGGCCCGAGACCCGTGACCGTCATCGAGGTATGGTCGAGCAACGCTGCGTCCTCGAGCGCGTGCGTGCGCGCTCGCACGTCCAGGGCGCGGCCGGGCGAGAGCGGGTCCGGGTGATTGGCGCGGACATTCCACACGAAGACCAGGCCGTCGGCATCTTTGAGCGGCAGCGGCTTGAACAGCACGGCGTGCGTGACGCTCACGAGCGCGGTATTCACGCCAACGGCCAGCGCGATGGTGAGGAGCGCCGAGGCCGTGCCGGCGGGATGGCCGATGTGCTGACGCCAGGCCGACGTGAGATCGCTTGCGAGTGATGACATGAGCGGTCCTCGTGGGTGTGCGCGGCGTTCCCGCCACTCGAGCCAGGCGTGGCGGCGGCTGTCGATCGCGCTGGAGATCAGATCGCGGCAGAGCTGCGCCGCCGCGCGCGTGCTCGGACCGTCGTGCCTCGCCGCGAGGTAGTCGTCGACGAGGTCGTCGACGATCGCGTCGCGCTGCGGAGCAGCGATCGTCCACGCGAGCAGCCGCGCCGGCCACGGTCTCGGAGTCATCGAGCGCGTCCGAGTCGCAACGCGCGCTCGATGCCGTCGGCGAGCGCCGCGTACTGGCCCCAGGTGCGGCGAAGCTCCGCGAGCCCCGCGCGCTCGATCACGAAGTGCCGTTTCGATCGCCCGCCACGCTCCGGCACCGGAGCGCCCGCGTAGGAGCGGACCAGGCCCTTGCGCTCCAGACGATCGAGCGTCGGATAGATCGCACCGGGCGTGACGCGCCGGCCGGTCCGCTCGCGAATCTCGTCGCGGATGCCCGCGCCATAGGCGCCCTCCCCCAGGCGAAGGAGGGCCAGCAGGACCAGAAGCTCGAGCTCACCGAGGCTGTTGCGTGATGGCATATGAACTATTGAATCAGACAAATAGACGAGGGCAGTGGGACAACGGTTAGGCACTAGGCGCCAGGCATTGGCTGGTGCTTGGTGCCCGATGCCCAGTGCCTACGTCACGCTGCAAGCGAAGTGAGAATCTCGCAGCCGCCGGCGCGGACGACGATCGTGTGTTCGTGATGGGCCGTGAGGCTGCCGTCCGCGCTCCGGACGGGCCAGTCGCTCCCTGAGGAGCGCGTCCGTCTCGTGCTTGCGGCAATGATCGGCTCGATCGTGATGACGAGTCCCTCGGTCAGCCGCCCGGTCTCTCGCGGGTCGTCGTAGTTCACGACGTTCGGCGCTTCATGAAATCGTCCGGCCGATGCCATGGCCGCACAGTTCGCGGAGCACCTTAAAGCCGGCGCGCTCGACATGGGCCTCGATCAAGCGGCCAACGTCCCGCAGGCGCGTGCCTGGCGCGGCCGCGGCGATCGCGGTCTGGAACGCGCCTTCCGCGGCAGCCACGAGGTTGGTGGCCTCGTCTGACACGCGGCCGACCGGCACGGTGACGGCTGCGTCGGCCATGTACCCGTCGAGCTCGGCCGTCACGTCCAGGGTCACGAGATCGCCCTCGCGCAACACGCGGCGGCCCGGCACGCCGTGCACGGCTTCGTCGTTGACGCTGATGCACGTGACGCCCGGGAAGCGATACACGAGCTTCGGCGCGGATCGGCCGCCGGCGCGATCGAGCACGCCGCTGGCAATCGCGTCGAGCGCTGCGGTCGTCACACCCGGCCGCACGGCCGCGCGCATCGCCGCCATCGTTTCGGCGACGAGACGGCCCGCGCGCCGCATGCCGGCGAGATCAGACGGATGCTCGATCGACATGATCAGCTCCTACCGTGCCACCGGCCCGTAGCCCGCCAGCCTCCAGAGGAGGTCGCAGTCCCACATCCGGCCGTTAGCCACGACCCAGCGCGCGGTGCGGATGTTGCGGATGTTCGAGAGCGGATTGCCCGTGAGCACGACGAGGTCCGCGCGCTTCCCCACTTCGAGCGTGCCGACTTCCTTGTCGATCCGCATCGCGCGGGCCGGGAGGATCGACGCGGCTTGAATCGCTTGAAGCGGCGTCATGCCGCCCTCGACGTAGAGCTCAATCTCGCGCTGCAGACTGAAGCCCGGGACGCCCTTGTCGGTGCCGGCGACGACGAGCAGGCCGGCGTCGACGGCGTCTTTGAGGAGCCTCAATGAAGCGCGCTGGCGCGTGCGGTACGCGTCCGGATCGCCCGCGCCCCACGACATGCTCGCAAACATCCGCGCGAGCGGCGGCGGCAGCCGATTCACGCCCGGCAGCAGATCGTCGAGGGGAATCGCCGCCGGATGGCCGCTCAGCTCGTTCCACGATTGCGTCGGATCCATCACCGTGTGATGCGCCTTGAAGAACGCGAGCTGCGCTTTCGACGCGTCGGATCCCGATTCGCCGCTGAGCGCCATGTGCGCGATGCCGTCGAACCCGGCCTCGACGACCATGGTTCCGTTGCCACCGGGCCCGCTGCCGCGCATGGCCGTCGGCACGTGACCGGTCACCGTCATGCCGAGGCGATGCGCTTCGTCGATGATCGCCTTGCCGACGTCGGCCTTCACGTCGGAGTAGAGCTTCATTTCCTGGAAGTGCTCGTCGTGATAACGGCGAGTGACCGCGACGCCTTGCTCTGGAGTGTCAGCGACGACTTTCCCGAACGCATGCGGGCTCGGGCCGCCGTCGACGAGGCCCGCCAGCAGGTACCTTGGGCCGAGCGCCTTGCCCGAATCGATCGCGTCGCGAATCGCGACGAGGAACGCCTCTTCCCCGCCCATATCGCGGATCGTCGTCACGCCGCTCGCGAGATACACGGGCGCCCAGTCGGTCTGCCCGGCGTGCGCGTGCATGTCCCAGAGGCCGGGGACGATTGTCATGCCCTTCGCGTCGGTGACCGGCACGCCGTTGGGTACGGGTGTCGAGGCCGAGGGGCCGACGGCGGCGATACGGTTGTCGCGGATCACGATCGTGGCGTTCGTGATCGGCGCGGCGTCCGTGCCGGTGATGACCGTGGCGCCGGTGAGGGCAAAGGATCCGCGCTGCGTCGTGGGCGTGGCCGCCGTCAGCTTCTCGAGATCGTCGACGCGGTCTTTGACGGCCTCTCTGATGAACCAGTCGCTCTGCGACTGCCAGACATCCCTGACGGCTTCAAACGGCAACGCCCCCGCCCAGGTCGTCAGCGCAATAAGGGTTGGTTTGATGGGCCCGCCTGTCTGGTCTCGGATGATGTTGCCTCTCAACCCGACGGCTGTCGTGATCCACGCCGTCTCGCGTCCCCACACGACACCGTCGATGGCAAGACGCTCGAACGTGTTCGGCATGTCGGTGACAGGCAGTTGCGCCGCGTTCGTCTGTTTGCCGCGCGACGTGATGCGAATCACCGGCCCGGAAGGCGCGGACAGGATCTCGGCCGGCCGCCCGTGCGCGTCCCAGTACTGAATGAGCGCCTCCTGCACGGCGACCGGCGCGTAGTTGTCGATCGGGAAGAAGGGCTTGCCGCGGAGCGGGAAATCCCGCCGCTCGCTGAGGTCGCGGACGTACACGCGATCGTCACCGATAGTCACCTCAGAATCAGAGGCAAAGAGCCGATAGTTCCGGCCCTTGACGACGAGTTTCGTGGGATCGCCGGTCGCGGCGAAGTCGAGCGCGGCCGTCAGCGTGATCGCCGTGCCGCGGTCTGTAAATTGAAACGTGGCGTCGAGGCGCTTGAAGCCGGCCTGAGACGTGATCGCGTCCGTCTCGGTGCCGATCTCGTGCGCGAGAAAGAACAAGTGGAATGCCGGTGGCCCAGCCGGCGTCTGAGGCGTGGCCTGAACTGCCCCAAGGGCCACGCCGGCCGTGAAAAGAAAGATGGCGGCGTATTTCACGCCGCCATCATAGAACCATTCAGGCCCGCCGACCCGCACCCGCCGAACCCACCTCCGCCGCTTCACGGCTTCGGCGGTAAGCCCGGGTTACCCCATCTTCTGCATCGCCGCCAGGAACTCGGCGTTGCTCTTGGTCTTGCCCATCTTGTCGAGGAGCAATTCCATCGCTTCGACGGGCGAGAGCGGCGTGAGCACCTTGCGAAGGACCCAGATGCGATTGAGGTCGTCCTTCTGGATGAGGAGCTCTTCCTTGCGCGTGCCCGACTTGATGATGTCGATCGCGGGGAAGACGCGCTTGTCCACGAGCTTGCGGTCAAGATGGATTTCCATGTTGCCCGTGCCCTTGAACTCTTCGAAGATGACATCGTCCATGCGCGAGCCCGTGTCGATGAGCGCGGTGGACATGATCGTAATCGAGCCGCCCTCTTCGATGTTGCGCGCGGCGCCGAAGAAGCGCTTCGGCTTCTGGAGCGCGTTCGAGTCGAGACCGCCCGAGAGCACCTTGCCCGACGGCGGCGCGACCGTGTTGTAGGCGCGCGCGAGGCGCGTGATCGAATCGAGCAGGATCACGACGTCCTTCTTGTGCTCCACCAGGCGCTTCGCCTTTTCGATCACCATCTCGGCGACCTGCACGTGGCGCTGCGCGGGCTCGTCGAAGGTCGACGAGATGACCTCGCCGCGCACCGAGCGCTGCATGTCCGTGACTTCTTCCGGCCGCTCGTCGATGAGCAGGACGATGAGGTAGATCTCCGGGTGATTCGTCGTGATCGACTGCGCGATGTTCTGCAGCAGCATCGTCTTACCGGTGCGGGGCGGCGCGACGATGAGGCCGCGCTGGCCCTTGCCGATCGGCGTCATGAGATCCATGACGCGCGCCGAGAGGTTGTCCGCGGCCGTCTCGAGGCGGATGCGCTCCTGTGGATACAGGGGCGTCAGGTTCTCGAAGAACAGCTTGTTGCGGGCCTGATCCGGCGACTCGAAGTTGACCGCCTCGACCTTGATCAGGGCGAAATAGCGCTCGCCGTCCTTGGGCGGCCGGACCTGGCCAGAGACAGTGTCGCCGGTCTGCAGGTCGAACTTGCGAATCTGCGAGGGCGAGACGTAGATGTCGTCCGGACCGGGCAGGTAGTTGTAATCGGGCGCTCGCAGGAAGCCGAACCCATCGGGCAGGACTTCGAGGACGCCTTCCGAAAACATGAACCCGCTCTGTTCGGTCTGTGCCTTGAGGATCTGGAAAATCAAATCCTGCTTGCGCATGCCGGTTGCGCCGGCGACGTTGAGATCTTTGGCGACCTGGGTGAGCTTCTGGATGCTCATGTCTTTCAGGTCATTGATGTTGAGGGCAGGCGCCTGCTTCCCTTGCGGGCGAGGCGTGTCGCTGCCGGCCGGCGCGGCTGGCGGCGTCTGCACGGCGGTGCCTTCCTGGGCCGCGGCGTCGTTGCCGGCGTCGTTGCCGTTTTCAGTTTGAGGTTCAGCGACCGTCGTGTCGGCGGGCTGCCGCCCTGAGGAGCGTTTCTGGTGATTGGCCATCGTGGTTCGTACGGGACAAGTGAAGTTGTTGTTGGTGGAACGTGGAACGGAGCGCGCGGATCCGGAATTGGCCGCGCCAGTGGTTAGAGCAAGAGCAACGTCAGTATAGCACGGAAGAAAGGGGCGGAAGGCAAGAAGGAGCGCCGGACCGCGAACGACGAGGGTCAGTAGTCCCCTGGCTGCTCCCCGATCCCGAGCATGGAACACGCGACTCGGGTCGTGAGCCCGAGCGCCCGGGCGCGCGCTGCCACGGCGGCACCATCCGCGCCCGGATTCAGCCAGACCGTCTTGATGCCCTTCTTCGCGATGTCCTCGATCACGCGAATCCCGATGTGCGGCGGCACGTAGACCGTCGCCTCATCGATCGGACCCGGATAGTCCAGGACGCTGGCGTAGGCCTGCTCCCCTTCCACGGTCTTCGCATTGGGGTTGATGGGAATCACGGTATCCCCATGATGCCGGAACGCCCGGAGGGCCTTGTTACCGAACTTGGTCGGGTCGGCGGAGGCGCCGATCACTGCGACAATCGCCATATTAGGATTTCCTGTATGCCCGCATGATCTTGATGGGTGGATCGAGCGTCTCGGTCCGATACGCGCCCGTCGTGCCGGTGTGCGCGCCCTGGATCTTCCTCACGACGTCCATGCCCACGACCACGCGGCCAAAGACGGCAAAACCCTGGCCGTCGGCATTGCGCTTCCCGCCGAAGTCCAGCTCCGGCTGATCACCGATGGCGATCGAGAACGACGCGGTCGCGGTGTCGGGCCCGTTGCGGGCCATCGACAGCGCACCGTCGGTGTTCTTGAGGCCGGTCACCGACGTCGGCTCCATCGGGATCGGCGGATACTGATCGCGTCGGCGGGCCGGGTTGATCTGAAACTGAATCACCTGGATCTCCACGTCGTGGCGCACGGTGTTGTCCGGCCGGACCGCGCGATTGATGACGCCCTCGTCGTAGAACTTCTCGTCGACGTAGCGGAGGAAGTTCTTCGCGGTAAGGGGAGCGTGCACGATGTCGATCGCCATCGTGACGCTGCCGAGCTCGGTTTCGAAGATCACGAGGACGGGCGAAGTCGGGGCTGTCTGCGGTGCTGCGGGCGGCGTGGCCTGCATGCCGAGCGCAAGGGCCGTCGCGAGCAGAACTCCGGAACTTCGGAACCTCGGAACCCCGGAACCGCTCATTCAACGACCTCGGTTGGGAAGATCTTCCCCGGATTCAAGATGCCATTGGGATCAAAGGCGGCCTTGACCCGTTGCATCAGCGCAATCGTCTCCGGCGTCAATTCGAGCCCCAGATACTTGGCCTTCGCGAAGCCGATGCCGTGCTCGCCGCTGATCGACCCCTCGAGCGCGACGACGCCTTTGAAAAGAACGCCCTCCGCCTCGTGCGCGCGCGCGATCTCGTCGACGTCGTCGGGCGTCACCATGATGTTGACGTGGATGTTGCCGTCGCCGACGTGACCGAAACACGGGATGCGCAGGCGAAATCGCCGCTTGAGGTCGTCGACGAGCTCGAAGAGCTGCGGGATGCGGGCCTTGGGCACGACGACGTCGTGGTTGAACTTGAGCGGCGTGATCATTTTCAGCGACGGCGAGATCTCGCGGCGCACACGCCAGAGCTCCTGACGCTCCGATTCGTCGCGCGCGCGGAGAAACTCGGTCGCTCCCGCATCGCGGCACGCCTGCTCGACGCGCGCGGCTTCGGCGCCCACCTGCTCGGACAGCCCGTCAACCTCGATCAACAGAATCGCGGCCGTGCCGGCCGGTGCCAGAGAGCGGACCTTGAGATTCGCCGCGACGGCCTCGAGGCAGTCACCGTCGATGAGCTCCAGGGCCGCCGGCACGACGCGCGCGCGCACGAGTCGCAGGACCGCGTCGACCGCGTGCGTGACGCTCGGAAACGACGCGCGCATCGTCGATTGCACGGGCGGCTTCGGAATCAGGCGAAGAATGATCTTCGTCAGGATCGCGAGCGTGCCCTCTGAGCCAACCAGCAAGTGCGTCAGATCGTAGCCGACGACGTTCTTGACGACTTTCCCGCCGGTCTTGATGATCTCGCCGGTCGGCAGGACGGCCTCGGTGCCGAGGACGAACTGTTTGGTCACGCCGTACTTGAACGCGCGTGGGCCGCCGGCGCACTCGGCGACGTTTCCGCCGATGACCGATTGCCTCAGGCTCGCGGGATCGGGCGGATAGAACAACCCGACGCGCTCGACGGCGTCCTGCAGATCGCCGGTGACGACGTTGGGCTCGACGACGGCTATGAGATTGCCCTCGTCGATGTCGAGAATGCGATTGAGGCGCTCGAGGCTGAGCAGGACGCCGCCGCGCACCGGCACGGAGCCGCCCGTGTAGCCGGTGCCGCCGCCGCGCGGCACGAGCGGCGTCCGCGTCTCATTGCAGTACTTGGCGATGGCGGCGACTTCCGCGGTGTTGCCGGGCAGAACGACGAAGTCAGGCGGATGTCCGCGCTTGAGTGCGTCGGCGCCATACTGCGCCCGCGCGGCCTCGTCGGTCCGGACGAAGTCGGGACCGACGATGGCGATGAGGGGGTCAGATCTGTTTTCCACAGAATCGGCCTCTTGGGGGCCAGGTCTCGGCCGGACGGGTCCTCCTCGAGACCTGGCCCCCAACGGGCCGGATCTGTGGAAAACAGATCTGACCCCCTACCTTACAAACCGAATCAACCTCGTGACACCCTCGCGCAGACGATCGAGGGATGTCGCGTACGAGAGGCGGATGAAGCCGGGCGTGTCGAAGGCCTCGCCGGCGGTCGTGACGACGTGTTCGCGCTTGAGGAGCGCGTCGGCGAAATCGAGCGACGTGCGCCACCCGTCGGGTGAGAGAAAGTCGCTGACGTCCGGAAACAGGTAGAACGCGCCTTGCGGCACCGCGCACCGCAGGCGCGGCTCCTCGCCCAGCCACGCAATCACCTGATCGCGCCGGCGCTGATACTCCGTCAACATGTCGGTCACGCACTGCTGCGATCCCGTCAGCGCCGCGACCGCGGCCTTCTGTGTGATCGAGTTCACGTTCGAGGTGGTGTGACTCTGAAGCGCGTTGGCGGCCTGAATCACCGGTTTGGCCCCGACCATCCAGCCGCACCGCCAGCCGGTCATCGCGTAAGCCTTCGACGCGGATCCGCAGAGGACGACGCGATCGCGCATCGCCTCGCCGAAAATCGCGGGCAGGTTGTGCGGCACGGCGTTGTAGATCAGCTTCTCGTAGCAGAGGTCGATCACGATCCACAGGTCGCGCCTGGCCGCCTCGGCGGCGAGCACGCGCGCGTCGGCCTCCGACAGCAACGCGCCGGTAGGATTGCCGGGCGAGTTGATGACGATCCCGCGTGTGCGCGGCGTCAAGGCCGACAGAAACGCGTCGGCCTCGAGGGCGAAGCCGTTCTCCGCGCGCGCACGCACAATCACCGCCGTCGCGCCCGCGAGCTTGATCTGCTCGGCGATCGTCGGCCAGCCCGGCGCGTGCGTGATGACCTCGTCGCCCGGTTGGAACAGCGCGAACGCCGCGTGCGACAGCGCCTGCTTCCCGCCAGCCGTGATGATCACTTCGTCCGGCAGATACCGCACGCCGTAGTCGTGCAGGTATCGTGACGCCACGGCCTCGCGGAGCTCCATCACGCCCATGTTGGCCGTGTACTTCGTGAAGCCCGCGTCGAGCGCCGCGTGCGCGGCCGCCGTCACGTGCGGCGGCGTCTGGAAGTCCGGCTCCCCCGCCCCGAGATCGACGACGTCGACGCCCTGGCGGCGCAGCTTCTCCGCCTCGATCGTCCCCTTCATCGTCGGGGACAACGCGATACGCTGCATTCGATCGGCCAGACGAATCGTATCGATGCTCATAGGGGGCTCATACGCGGCGCATGGTAGCGGATTCGCGCCGGCTGGTCAGCCGGGCCTCAACCGCCGGAGGAACGAGTCCAGTCAACGGGCCGCCGAGCTTCGCGATTTCGCGCACTAGCGTGGCGCTCACGTAGGTGAAGCGCTCGGACGGCATGAGAAAAATGGTATCGATGCTCTCGTCGAGATGACGGTTCATCAGGGCCATCTGCCATTCGTACTCGAAGTCGGCGGCACCGCGGACGCCACGCACGATCACCGACGCCTTCTTGTGGCGCGCGTAGTCGACGAGGAGCCCGTCGAATGTCTCGACTTCGATTTGCGGCCGAGCCGCGAACACTTCTCGAACGATGGCCACGCGCTCCTCGGGCCGGAAGAACGGCTGCTTCGAGGTGTTCGTCAGGACCGCGACCACGATGCGATCGAAGAGCTGCGCCGCGCGCTCGATGATGTCGACGTGCCCGTTCGTCAGCGGGTCGAAGGAGCCGGGATAGACCGCGAGGCGAGGGGTGTTGGTCATGTCAACGAGTAGAACGAGAGCGCGCTGTCTCCGGCAACGAGGACGCGCGTGCGCTGCACGCCCGGCACCGCATCCGGCGACTCCCGGCGCCGCGCGTGCTCGAGCACGACGCGCCCGTTCGGGCCGAGCAACGCGACCGCGGTACCGACGACCGCGTCGAGATCCTTCAAATCATACGGCGGATCGAGCAGCGCAAGATCGAACGCGTGCGGGATGTCGTGCCGGCCGTCGATCCGGAGGAAATCGTCGCGGATGATAACACACGCTTCCTGGACGCCACAGGCCGCGACGTTGGCTTCGAGCACGTGTATCTCGCGGCGATCGCGCTCGACGAACGTCGCGCCGATCGCGCCGCGGCTCAGCGCCTCGAGCCCCAGCGCGCCTGTGCCGGCAAACGCATCGAGCACGCGGAGTCCGTCCACCGTCGGCCCGAGCACGTTGAACAGCGTCTCGCGCAATCCGTCGGAGGTCGGCCGCACGCCCGTGCCCGCGGGCCCGCGCAGCCGTCGTCCTTTCAAGTGTCCAGCGATGATCCGCATTTGAATCTGCCGATGCCGCCGCTGCCGATGACGACGCCGGGAGTAGTTTTACGCAAAACGTAAAATGTAAAAACTACTCCCGGCGTCGTCATCGGCAGAGTCTCACCCCACATCCACCAGGCCGAAGCGCGCCGCCCAATTCGCCGTCAGGTACTCGACAAGCGGCCGCGCCTGGCCCTCCGTGTCGAGCCAGGCGACGGCGTCACGGCGCGCGTCTTCCATCAACGCGTGGTCGCGAAGCAGGTCGCCGACTCGCAGCGTCGGCAGCCCGGATTGTCGGGTGCCGAAGAAGTCGCCCGGGCCGCGCAACGCGAGATCCCGTTCGGCGATGACGAAGCCATCGGTCGTCTCGACCAGTGCGTCGAGCCGCGACCGTGCCGCGTCACTGACTGGGTACTGATAGAGCAACACGCAGGTCGACTCGTGATCGCCCCGGCCGATCCGCCCGCGCAGCTGGTGCAGCTGCGACAACCCGAACCGCTCGGCATGCTCGACGACCATGACGGTGGCATTCGGCACGTCGATCCCGACCTCGACGACCGTCGTCGAGACGAGTACCTGCACGTCACCGCGCGCGAACGCGCCCATCACGCGATCCTTTTCCTCAGATTTCAGGCGTCCGTGCAGCAGCGCCACGCGGTACTGCTGAAACACCTCCTGCTGCAGGTGATCGGCCATGGCCGTCGCCGCGCGCAAGTCGACCTTCTCCGACTCTTCGACGAGCGGGTAGATCACGTATACCTGGCGTCCGCGCTCGAGCTCGTGGTGCGCCAGCCGATAGACTTCGTCGCGGCGAGACTCGGGTTTCGCCAGCGTGCGGATCGGCTGCCGGCCCGGCGGCAGCTCGCGAATCGTCGAGACGTCGAGATCGCCGTAGGCCGTCAGCGCGAGCGTACGGGGAATCGGCGTGGCCGTCATGACCAGGACGTCGGGATTCGCGCCCTTGGCGCGCAGCGTCGCGCGCTGCAGCACGCCAAAGCGATGCTGCTCATCGATGATCACGAGTCCCAGCTCGTGAAACGCGACGTCCTGCTCGGCCAGCGCGTGCGTGCCGACGACGAAGTGAATCGCCCCGCTCGAGAGTTCCGCCAACACTTCGCGCCGCTTCGCCGCCGTGAGCGCGCCGGTCAACGACGCGACGCGAAACCGCGACGAGTCCAGCAACCGGCGAATCGTGATGAAGTGCTGATCCGCCAGGATCTCCGTTGGCGCCATGAACGCGACCTGAAGCCCGTTTTCCATCGCGACGACCGCCGCGATCATCGCGACGATCGTCTTGCCCGCGCCGACGTCGCCCTGGAGCAGCCGATTCATCGGCTCGATGCGCTGCATGTCGGTGACGATGTCGCGGAGCGCGGTCTTCTGGCCGTCGGTGAGCTTGAACGGCAGCACCTTCCGCGCCGACTCGCGAATGCGATCGTCCACGGCCACGGCGCGGCGCTTTCGGTCGGCCGCGTGGCGGCGCTTGCGCAGGATCAGGCCGGCTTGAAACAGGAAGAACTCTTCGAAGATCAGCCGCCGCTGGGCCGGCGTGCGGAAGCCGTTCAGCGCGGCGACGTCGGTGCCCGCCGCGGGGAAATGCGTGTCCGCGATCGCCTGCCGGCGATCCGGCAAGCTCCGGGCCGCGCGAATCGGTGGCGGCAGGGGATCGGCCAGCTCCTCGGGAAGAGTCGCGAGCAGCCCGTGCACGAGCGTGCGCTGCATGCGCGGCGTCATCGTGCCGGCCTTCTCGTAAATCGGCACGATTCGCCCCGTGTGCACCGTCTCGTCGTCATCGTCCGTCTCGCCGCGGACGATCTCGTACTCGGGATTGGTGAACTGCAACCCGCCCGTGCCGCGAAACTCGACCGCGCCGAACAGCACGACCTGCTGGTGCGGATGAAACACGTCGCGCAGGAACGCCTGATTCGGAAACACGGCGCGCACCGTGCCCGTGGCGTCGCGCGCGATCAGTTCGAACAGCCGGAAGCCCGGCCGCCGCGTCGACCGCAACCCGGTCGACAGCACTTCGCCGACGACCGTGCCGACCTGTCCCGGCCGCAGCGCGCTCATCGGCAGCAGGTCCGCGCGATTCTCATAGCGCAGCGGAAACCGGAGCAGCAGATCTTCGACCGTGAGAAGGCCCGCGCGCGCCAGATCGGCGGCCCGCCGGGGACCGACGCCGCGAAGGTAGCGCAGCGCGGTCGAGAGCGACTCGGGCATCGAGTGGCTATTGCACCACAGTCGCCGCGCCGCGGCGCGTCTCGACGGTCTGGATCGCGGCGGGCAGCACGAACGGCTTGTCGAGGCTGACGCCGTTGGGCGACTCGGGCGTGCGCGAGTAGTAGCTGACGATCTCCTGCAACAGGCTCTTCGGGATCGAGACGCCGCCGAGCGTTGCCGACTGCAGATCGAACGTGCCCTGCCCGTTGGCCGTCTTGAGGGTCCCGATGGCCGTGACCTCAACCGATCCGGTCACCCACGACAGGGGGTCGAGCATGGTGCGCTCCTTGGACTTCCGAATCGCGTCCAGATCGACTGTTGCGCGGCCCGACAGCAGGCCTGCGTCCGCAATCGTCAAACGCGGATTGACGACGCCGGCGGGCATCTGCACGAGCTGGCTGTACTGAAAGAGCGCGTTGACTTCCTGCTCGGTGAACGACGTGCGCATCGGCGCAAGCTTCGCATTCGGCGCCGCGTTGCCGCGCGCGGCAATCGCGACCAGCTTCTGCTCCATGCTGCTCGCGTCTTTCCGCGACAATTCCTGACGCGCGCACGGCGTCGCCACGGACAGGACGACGGCCACGGCGACGGCCGCGACGGGCTTGATGACACGCCCCATTTATCGATTGTAGCGCGTCGGGCGGACGGGATCCGCCTGTGCCGAGCGGTGCTACTTGCCGCCCCTGCCTGGCGCTGCCGGCGCGCCACCGGACTTGAGCACGCGCGTCAAGATCTCGAGCTTGCGCTGGTCCAGCTGCTCTTCGAACAGCCGGAACCGCGCGCGCTGCCGGACGTTCAGCACCTCGTCGATCTGCGCGTACGCATTCTGCAGATCCTGGAACGACTGCTTGTCGAAGTCGTCGAGCCGTTTGGTGGGCGCCTCGAGCAACGCGTCTTCGACGCCCGGCTGATTCGTCATCCGGCGCAACTCCGCCACGAGGCGCTGCCGCTGGTTCTGATGCTGACGCCGCATCTTCTGCAGGTTGCGCAGCCGCTGGATGAACTCGCCGTAGTGCTGGTTGTCGACCTGCAGGAATTTGTCGGCATTCGAGATCTCCATGCCTTCGAGGAGATCTTCCACCGTCTGCAGCTTGGCCAAATCGGCGGCGGCAGGCCGCTGCGGCGCGTCAACTCGGCCGGCCCCGCGCCCTTGTGAGGGCGGCGGCGCGTCCGCCGTCTGGGGCGGCGGAGGCGGCGGCGTGGCTTGCTGTTGTGGCGTCGCGACCGTCAGCGCCACCACCACGATACTCAACGCAACACTGGTCATCATGAGGAGCTACTCCGACCCGTTCAACTCTTCGCGCACCAGACGCATCAACTCGCGCCGCTGCGCCGCGCTCAACGAGGACACCGCGAGATCGACCGCACCGCGGCTCGGGACGAGATCCGCCGCGCGCAGTTCATCGAACGACAAATCGCCGACGACGGCCGTGACGACGTCCACCGTGTCATCCGACACCGCCGGCTCGCCCGCCGTGGCGACGACTTGCGCGGTTTCCACGGGGACCGGCGGCTGGGTCGATCCGCCGCGCAACAGTACCGCGAGCGCCACCGCTCCGGCGACCGCACCCAGCGCGACCACGGGCCGCACCCATCCCTGCCACCATCGCTCCGGCGCCGGCACGTCCTCCGCCGCGGTCGCCTCGCGCACGCGTCGACTGAGATGCTCCCAGAAGAGCGGCGACGGCTCCGGCACGGTCGACGTGTCGCCGACGTCCGACAGCACGGTCTGGAGCATCTCGACGTTCGTGCGGCACGTCTCGCACTGCTCGAGATGACGGGCGCGCTCGGCCGAAAGGACGCCCTCGGCCGCTTCGACGAGTTGCTCAGAAGTCAGGTGCGTCATGAGGATTGCAACAGGCGCTTGAGGTTGCCAAGCGCGTGAAAAAAGTTTGCTTTGACGGCGCCAACCGAGCTGCCGAGCACGCGGGCGATCTCCTCGTGCGACATCTCCTGATAGACGCGTAATACCAACGTCGCTCGTTGCTTCGGCGGCAGCCGCTCGATCGCCCGCCGGACGACGACGGCTCGCTCATCCCGCATGACGAGATCGAGCGGATCGGCGGCCCGCTCGTCGACGCGCGGTGAGGCCTCGATCGGCTCGGTCATCGGCTTCTTGATCGCGACGCGGTTGAGGCACGTGTTCACGCCGACGCGATACAGCCACGTGGAGAGCGACGAGTCGCCCTTGAACTTGCCGAGTCCCTTGAAGGCGCGCACGAAGACATCCTGCGCGAGGTCCGAGGCGTCTTCGTGATTGCCGACGAACCGATAGCAGAGCTGATAGACGGCGCGCCGATGGCGCTCGACGATCACGTCGAACGCCTCGCGGCGCCCCGCGAGAAAGGCCGTGATGAGGGCGCGATCGTCGACGCCCGCGAAATCCGGCGCCGATCCGGCGGCGTCAGTCGGCGCGTCTGACCGCGTCATCCTGACATCTCGCGCTGGCATCCAGCCAAAAGCGACAGCTGAGTCTGGCCCGACCCGCATGCCGTGTCCTCCCGAGCGGTCCGGACGGGCCGCTCCAAGCCCACCCCCGCTCCAGGTCTTCCTTGCCTGATTAGACTGGCCATGGACACTGCCCGTTACACCCGGGCCATGACAATTATCGTCCTGCAAACCCCTGAGCGCGGGGCCTTTGCGGCGCAGCGCTCGCTTTGAAGTAGCCGTGGGAATTCGCTGCTTTGCACACCCGTTGCTTGGGGGATTGATCTTTAGGCCAATACCGATGGTAGTATCCGCCGCCGTGGATACACCTCGCCCCTCGACGCAAGCTGTCTACTGCTTCTATTGCCATAACCCAGTCACCCTCGGCTACGTGCCATGGGCCGCAGAAACACCGCCCAAGCCGGGCATGCAGATTTCCCTGACCGTGCACACATGGACGTGTCCCACGTGCCGCGCGAAGAATGAAGCGTGGCTGCTCGGGCGCCTCTCGTCCATTTGGCCCGGCCACACACAAGGATAGGTCGACACCCTGCGCTCGCAGGACGGAGCGCCAGCAGCCGCACCAGTTGATTTTCGCCTTTTCTTTGCGTATAGTCCCTTCCAGCTTGCAGCCCCTGACCAAGCGCCAGCGCGAGATCCTCGACTACCTCCAGGATTTCATCCAGCAGCACGGGTACGCGCCCAGTCTCGAAGAAATCGGTCGCCGGTTCAGCCTGTCGTCGCTCGCGACCGTTCACAAGCACCTGACGAACCTCGAGGAAAAGGGCGTCATCCGGCGTTCCTGGAACCGGAGCCGATCGGTTGAGCTCCTGTCAGCGCGCACCGGTCATCGCGCCGTCGACCTCCCGCTCCTAGGGTTTGTCGCGGCCGGCGCGCCCATCGAGGCCGTCGTGTCCGCCGAGACCATCGCGGTCCCCGAGGATCTGGTCGGCAAGCGCGAGAGCTACGTCCTCCGCGTCCGGGGCGACTCGATGATCGACGAGCAGATTCGCGACGGCGACTTCGTGATCGTCGAAGACCGCAAGACGGCGGAAGACGGCGAGATGGTGATTGCGCTCATCGGCGGATCGGACGTCACGCTCAAGAAGTTCTACCGCGATAATGGCCGGATACGGCTCCAGCCGGCCAACCCCGCGATGCGCCCGCTGCTCTTCGACGCGTCCCAGGTGCAAGTGCAGGGCGTCGTCGTGGGAGTGATGAGAAGATACTGAGCGGGTATGTCCAAGCAGATCAACTTCACCATCGTTCCGGAGGATCCGGAGGACCCGGCGCGCGCCAAGCGCGAGTACGCCAACTTCTGCGCGGTCGCGCACACGCCTTTCGATCTGACGCTGACGTTCTGCGACGTGCGGCCGCTGTCGTCGCGCGACATCGAGCAAGCCGAGGCGTCCCAGACCGTGCGCGCCCCGGTCGTGGCACGCATCGCGCTGCCGTTCTCCGTCGTGGCCGGCCTCGTCTCCGCGTTGCAGGAACAGATGCGCGCGGTGCAGGAAGCGCAAGCCGCGCCCTCACCTGAAGGCTGGCCCAAGGGTCCGCTTCACTAAACCACGCGCATGGCGGCGCGCCGGTCCTCGACTCGAACGAAGCGCCCTGCGAAGGCGCGTGCCCGACGGGCTCGCGCCAGGACGACCGCCGCGCGCTTGCTCGTCACGCCCGCCGAGGTGCGATCGGTGCTCGATCGCCTCGAGACGCAGCATCCCAACGCCTTCACCGAGCTCAACTTTCGCGACGCTTACGAGCTGCTCGTCGCGACGATCCTCTCGGCGCAGTCCACCGACGCGCGGGTCAACATCGTCACGCCCGCGCTGTTCGCGCGGTATCCGAACGCGGCCGCGCTCGCCAAGGCCGAGCCTGAGGAGCTCGAGCCGCAAATCCTCTCGACGGGGTTCTTCCGGATGAAGTCGCGCAGCCTCGTCGGCATGGCACGCGCGGTCATCGAGCAGCACGGCGGCAACATTCCTGCGGAAATGGAGGCGCTGACGGCGCTTCCCGGCGTGGGACGCAAGACCGCCAACGTCGTGCTCGGGCACGCGCTTGGCGTGCCGGGTTTTCCGGTCGATCGTCACGTGTTGCGCGTCGTCAATCGGCTCGGCTTCGTGCGATCCGAGGATCCCGTGATCGTCGAGCACGTGCTCACGCGCGCGCTTGCGCCAGAACGCTGGACGCGCGCATCCGACACGCTCATCCTGCACGGACGGCGAATCTGCCGGCCGCGCCCGCTCTGCGATCGCTGCGCCGCGCGGTCGTCCTGCGCGTACTTTCGCGCGCTTGGGGCGAAGAAGAGACGATGACTCGCACGAAGTTCCGCGAGCTCGTCGACGAAGCGCTCGCGGGCATCCCGGCGCGCTTTCGCGAGGCGATGAAGAACATCGCGATCGTCATCGAGGACGAGCCGACCGCCGAGGAGCTCGAAGAGGTCGGCATCGAGCCGCCCGACACGCTGCTCGGCCTGTATCAGGGCACGCCGCTCACTGAGCGGCAATGGGCGCACGGCAACGTGCTGCCGGACAAGATCACGCTCTTTCAGGGACCCATCGAGGATTCCAGCGAAGATGAAGAGGACGTCGTCGTGGCGATTGGCGAGACGTTGATTCATGAGGTCGGGCACTACTTCGGGCTCTCGGAAGAAGAGATCGAGGACATCGAAGAACGATACTGGCGGGGCGATGAGGACGACGAAGTCGAAGACGAAGACGCCGCGGACGATGAGACGTGAGCCCCGACCGGGGTGGCACGTGCCGCGCAAGCGGTTCAGCCAGCACTTTCTGGCGAGCGCCTGGGCCCAGAAGGTGGTGGCCGCCATCCAGCCCGCGGCGGGCGACGTGTTCGTCGAGATTGGCCCGGGCACCGGCGCGCTCACGCTGCCGCTCGCCGCGACCGGCGCGCCTGTTCTCGCGGTCGAGATCGATCGGGATCTGTCGCGGGACCTGGCCGCCGCGGTGCCGTCGAACGTCACGGTCTTCACCGGCGATTTTCTCCACGTCGACCTGCTGCCGCTGTTGAGCGGCCTGCAACCGCAGCGCCCAGCCGACGCGCGCGATCACTCGGTCGTCCGGCGGCGGTTTCGCATCGTCGGCAACCTTCCCTATCACTTGTCGTCGCCGATGATCGCCCACCTGGTCAGGCTCCATCGCCAGACCGGGTTGTTCGCGGACGCGACGCTGATGCTTCAGCGCGAGGTCGCGGATCGTCTCGTCGCGCGTCCGGCCACGCACGACTACGGATCGCTCTCGGTGCTCGTCCAGATGCACACGCAGGCGGTACGCCTCCTCGAGCTGCCGCCGGGCGCGTTCAGGCCGCCGCCCAAGGTCCGTTCGAGCCTCATCCGGCTGGAGTTCGGGCCGCCTGTGGCCCGCGTGAGCGACGAGCCCGCCTTCGAGCGGCTCGTCAAAGCCCTGTTCTCGCAGCGGAGGAAGACACTGCTCAACGCGCTCAAGCGCTTCGACCCGACAGGAGCGGCGGTGCTCGCGATTTCGGGACTCGACGGCCGGCGGCGGCCCGAGACCCTGCAAGTGACAGAGATCGCAGGGCTTGCCGAGCTATTCGCTTCGGTCCGCCGGGGGGCTGTGCTATAGTTTCGGCGTTTTCCTGCCGGTTTTTCGGGTCCCTCCCAGCGACCCCTTTGACCGGACACATCGGGCGGGAATTGCGGCGCGCCTGCGCCGCGCCTGTGCTTTGGCGAGCGCTCGCTCGCCTTGGGCACGTGTCCGGAGAAACAGAAGTCGAGGTCAACTGTCGATGACGTCGACGGGCGCCACTGGCGCCCCGGTGTTGGATGTCATTCCACTCGGTGGGCTGGGCGAGTTCGGCATGAACATGATGCTGATCGCCTGCGGCGATACCGCTGTCCTCATCGATGCCGGCGTGATGTTTCCCGAGCCCGAGCTGTTCGGGGTCGACCTCGTCATTCCCGACCTGGATGTGCTCGATCCCTACCGCGGACGCATTCGCGCGCTCGTGCTGACGCACGGCCACGAGGACCACATCGGCGCCGTCGCCCACGTGATCGATCGGGTCGACGGTCCGGTCTACGGCACGCGGTTCACGCTCGCGCTCGTTCAGCCGAAGCTCGAGGAGCATGGCATCGACGCCGCCGGGCGGCTGGTCCCAGTGGCGCCGCACGAGAGCGTCACCGTCGGCCCATTCCGCATCGAGTTCCTCCGCGTGACGCACAGCATGCCCGACTGCGTGGCGGTCGCCGTCCACACACCGGCCGGCACGATCGTGCACACGGGCGACTTCAAGATCGACCAGACGCCGGTCGACGACGAACCCTTTGATTTCCACCGATTTGCGGCGCTTGGCGCGGCGGGCGTGCTCGCGCTCTTCTCCGACAGCACCAACGCCGACCGTCGCGGCTACACCGGCTCGGAGCGCGACGTCATCCAGGGCTTCGAGGAGATCTTCAGCAGCGCAACCGGCAAGATCGTCGTCACGGCGTTTTCGACGAGCGTCTACCGGCTGCAGCTGCTCGTCGATCTGGCCGAGCAGTTCGACCGCAAGGTGGCGTTCGTCGGACGCGGGATGCAGCAAACGTCGCAGATCGCCGATCGGCTCGGCTACCTGACGATTCCCCCCGGCCTCCAGATTCGGGACGCGGACGTGAGGGAATACCCCAGCCAGGACGTCGTCTGTCTATGCACTGGGTCGCAGGGCGAGCCGCTGGCGGCCCTGCCCCGGATTGCCATCGACGACCACAAGCACGTCCGGCTCGACCCGGGCGATGTCGTGGTCTTCTCCGCCCGGGTGATTCCGGGCAACGAGAAGAGTGTCGGCCGGGTCATGAACCACGTCGCCCGGCGGGGGGCGGAGGTCGTCGCCGATGGCCAGAAAGCCGTCCACGTCTCCGGACATGCCAGCGAAGAAGAGCTGAAACTGCTCCTTTCCCTGGTCAAGCCGAAGTTCTTCGTGCCGATACATGGGGAGTACAGGCAACTGTCCCGGCACGCCCACATGGCTACCCTCGTCTGCCCTGACGCGACGGTCCTGATGGCTGAAGACGGGGACGTGCTGCGCTTCGAGGGCGGCGAAGCTCGTATCGCGGACCGCCTCGAGGCCGGCCGGGTCCTGATCGACGGGACGCGCACCGGGGAAATCGGCGACGAAGTGCTGCGCGACCGCCGTCACCTCGCGGGGGACGGGCTGGTCGTCCCGGTTGTCGCCATCAACCGGCAGACGGGCGCGCTCGAACGGGTGCCCGAGCTCATCACGCGGGGGCTGGCCACCGACACGCGGCACGACGACGTCCTGCGAGACGCGCCGTCGATGCTGGCGCGGGCGATTGAAGACGCGCCGCGCGAGGAGCGTACGGATCCTGGCCTCTTGAAAGAACGGATTCGTGTGGAGATCCAGCGGATGTTCCGCAAGCGGGCCGGACGCCGGCCGCTCGTCCTGCCGGTTGTGATGGAAGTGTGAGGAGCTGACTTTGGCGGATTCGGTCGTGTCCCGGCGGTTGAGTGAGATTCTGGGCGTCGCGCTGTTTGCGATCGCTCTGCTCTGGATGGTGGCGCTCGTCAGCTATAGCCCCAGCGACCCCGCCTGGTTCTTCAACAACGCGAGCCGCGCGGACGTTGCGAACTTCGCCGGGCGCGTCGGCGCGTTCCTGGCCGTCGCGTCGTTTCAGTTGCTCGGCTACGCGGCGTTCTTCCTGCCGGTGGTGCTCGGATTCGCCGGCTGGCACGCATTCTGGTGCATCGACGTCCAGGCGCGCGGCACGAAGTTCACGGGGCTCGGCCTCATCGTGATCTGCGTGGCCGGCCTGGTGGCGCTCACCGCGAGCATGTTCGACACGAGCCTGCGGCCGTTCCGTCCCGGCGGCGTGCTGGGTGAATGGACGGCGGCCGGGCTGTCGGCGTACCTCAATCGCACGGGGACCGCGATTCTCCTCATCGCGCTCCTGGCGCTCGCGGTGATTCTCTCGACGCATTTCTCCTTCGGCAAGGCCTTCAGCGCCATCGCCAACCGCGTACGCGGCCAGGGCGGGATGCTCAGTCACTGGCGCGACTGGCGCGAGGAGCGGCGCCGCAATCGCGAGCGCAAGCAGATCATCGAGAAGCACGTGAAGAAGGCGGGGCGTGAGCACGCGCCCGCGATCGAGAGCAAGGTCGCGGACGCCGCGGCGACGCTCAAGGCAGCACGCGCGCGCAATCTCCCGTTGGGCGATGAAGAGGACGAGGACGACGACAAGCCCGCGGCCCGTCCCCCGGCCGCCAAGACCGTGAAGCCGCCGGCGATTCGCCGGTCGCAGATGCCGTCGACGCCCTCGCTCCCGCTCGAGGATGCGGACACCGCGAAGGCGCCGGTCGAGCGGCGCAAGGGCGGATACACGCTGCCGCCGGTCACGCTGCTGGACGCGCCGAAGGATCACCGCAAGATCGACGAACGCGAGCTCATGGACGCGGCGCGCCTCCTCGAGGAGAAGTGCCGAGAGTTCGACGTCGTGGGGCAGGTCGTCCAGATCCATCCTGGGCCCGTCGTGACGACGTACGAGTTCAAGCCCGACGCCGGCGTGAAGTACAGCCGCATCACGGGCCTCGCCGACGATCTCTGTCTCGCGATGCAAGCCGAATCGGTGCTGATCGACCGCATCCCCGGCAAGTCGACGGTCGGCATCCAGATTCCGAACCCCGTACGCGAAGGCATCACGCTGCGCGAGCTGCTCGAGTCGGACACCTACACGCGCTCGGTCTCCAAGCTCACGATCGCGATGGGCAAGACGATTCACGGCGAGCCGTTCGTGAGCGATCTCTCGACGATGCCGCATTTGCTCATCGCCGGATCGACGGGCGCCGGCAAGTCCGTCAGCGTCAACGCGATGGTGAGCAGCATCCTCTTCCGATCGACGCCCGAGGACGTGCGCTTCATCATGATCGACCCGAAGCGCCTCGAGCTCGGGATGTACGAAGACATCCCGCACCTGCTCACGCCCGTCGTCGTCGACACCAAGCAGGCCGCCAACGCGTTGCAGTGGGCGGTCCGCGAGATGGAGGAGCGTTACAAGACGCTCGCCGCGAGCGGCGTGCGAAACATCGATCAGTACAACCGGAACATCCGCGCGGCGATGCTCGAGCCGGCCGCCGAGAAGCCTGAAGGCGCGCCCGAGCTCAAGACGATGGCGTACGTGATTGTCATCATCGACGAGCTGGCGGACCTGATGATGGCGGCTGGCAAGGAAGTCGAGGAGTCGATCGCGCGGCTGGCGCAGATGGCGCGCGCCGTGGGCATCCACCTGATTCTCGCGACGCAACGGCCGTCGGTCGACGTTATCACCGGCCTCATCAAAGCCAACCTGCCGGCACGCATCGCGTTCCGCGTCGCGACGAAGATTGACTCGCGGACGATCCTCGACGGCAACGGCGCCGAGCAGCTGCTCGGCAAGGGCGACATGCTATATCTGCCGCCCGCGTCCTCGCGTTTTGTCCGCATTCACGGTCCGTACATCTCGGAGCAGGAGACCGCGCGCCTCTGCAGCTTCCTGCGCAAGCAAGGCAAGCCGGTCTACGACGTCACGATCACGGCCGAAGACAAACCCACCGAGAAGCTCGAGTTCGAGAAGGATGAGCTCTTCGACGAGGCCGCGCGCATCATCGTCTCGAGCGGCCAGGCCTCGATTTCGTACTTGCAACGCCGCCTCCGCATCGGCTTCAGCCGGGCGGCGCGGTTGATCGACATGATGGAAATGGACGGCATCGTCTCCCCGGCGGCCAACGGCAAACGGGAAGTCCTCGTCGACCAGCACTACTTTGAGGAAGTGGATGCGCAACTGAGATAGCCCATGCGCGAACAACATCATCGACTCATTCGTCCGCCCGCCGCCCTGGCGGCGGGCGTGTTTCTTCTCACCGCGTGCGTGCTCTGGCCCACCGGATTGCGCGCGCAGACTCAGGCCGCCACGCTCTACGAGCAGGCCCAGGCCGCCGAGCAGACGGCACGAGCCGACTCGCCCGCGTCGCTGGACAGCTTGCGCAAGGTGGCGAAGACGTACGAGAACCTGGTGCTGCGCTATCCGACGAGCGGGTACGCCGATAACGCGCTCTGGCAGGCGGCCGGACTCTTTGCCAGCGCGTTTCAGACGTCCGCCGACAGCGCCGATCGTCAACAGGCCGAGCGGCTGCTGAAGTGGCTCAAGCAGGAGTATCCGTCGAGCCCGTTCGTCAAGCGCGTCGACGGGGCCCTGCAGGCGCTCGGACAAGCGCCCGCGAGCGCCGCGGCGGCGTCGAGCGCTTCCCCGCCGGCTCCGGATGGGAACACGCCGCCGGCGTCTCCGCCCGTGCCCACGACGCTGCCGGCCTCCGGGCCAGCGGCCGTCGTGAAGGGCATCACGGCCAGCGTGCTGCCGCACGGCGAGCGCATCACGATCGAGTTCAGCAAGGAAGTGGCGTTCACGGGCGATCGCGTCGAGAACCCGGACCGCGTGTTCTTCGACTTCGCCAACGCGACCGCGCCCGCGTCGCTCCTCGATCGCGGGCCGACGCCGAGCGGAACGCTCGTCAAAGCGCTGCGCATCGGCCGGCATCCGAACAACGTGACGCGCTTCGTCCTCGAGCTCGCCGGCAACCCGCGGTACAGCGCGTTCCCGATGTACGACCCGTTCCGCCTCGTGATCGACGTCGAGAGCGCGGACGCGGGCGCACCGACGCCGACGGCCACGCCCACTCCGACTCCCACGCCTCCGCCGACGACCGTCGTCGCACCACCGCCCGCGATGGCGATGTCAGCGAAGGCGAAGGAGTCGGCGCCCGCGCCGGCGCCTCCGCCCGCGGATCGGCCGGCGCCCGCACGGATTGGCGGCACGCCCGTGGTTGGAACGCCCGAGCCACCGTCGAGCAACCGCAGCGGTGAGTATTCCCTCTCGCGTCAGCTGGGCCTTGGCGTCTCGCGCATCGTCGTCGACGCCGGGCACGGCGGCCACGATCCGGGTGCGCAAGCCAACGGCATCGACGAGTCCGAGCTCACGCTCGATGTCGCGCAGCGGCTCCAGAAGCTGCTCGAGGCGCAGCCGGGATTTGCCGTCGTCCTGACGCGAAGCACGGACGAGTACATCGCGCTCGAAGAGCGCACGGCGATCGCTAATCGCGAAGGCGCGGATCTCTTCCTCTCGATCCACGCGAACGCGAGCCGGCAGACGACGGCCAGCGGCATCGAGACGTACTTCTTGAACTTCGCGACGAATCCCACGGCCGAAGCCGTGGCGGCGCGCGAGAACGCGTCGAGCGGTCAGAACATGGGCACGCTGCCCGACATCCTGAAAGCGATCGCGCTCAACAACAAGCTCGCGGAGTCGCGCGAGCTCGCATCGATCGTGCAGACATCGCTCGTGCGCCGGCTGAGCCAGCAGAACAAGACGATCCGCGACCTCGGCGTGAAGCAGGCGCCGTTCGTCGTGCTCATCGGCGCGCAGATGCCGAGCATTCTGGCGGAGATCTCGTTCCTGACGAACCGCAGCGACGCCACGCTCCTCAAACAGCCGGCCTACCGTCAGCGGATTGCGCAGGCCCTGTTCGACGCCATCGTGAAGTACCAGGCGTCGCTCAAGAAGGTGACGACGGTCGCGTCCAAGGGCGGTGAGCGGTAGACTGAAGCCAGGCCCTCGCGATGTTCCTGGCAATGCAAGACCCGAAGCCGTTCGTGGTCGTGCCGATTCCGGCACCGGTCCATGAGGCGTCGTTCGTCGACGTGATCATGAGCGCGATGGGCCTGACGGGCGCCTTGATCGTCGCCTCACTCGTGCTCGGCGCCGGTTTCGCGCTCCTGCTGATGATCTGGCACCGGCGTCACCCGCCGGAAGCCAATCGCCTCCCGCCAATCAGCCCGCTGATCCCGGATTCGTCCCGGCGAGAGTCATCCCAAGCTCGATGAGCGCGCGCACGGCCACACCGGTTGGCCCTTTCGGCTGGTAGGGTTCCTTCGTCTCGGCCCAGGCGGGGCCCGCGATGTCGAGATGCGCCCAGGGGACGTCGCCGGCGAACTCGCGCAGGAACGCCGCCGCGGTCACCGCGCCGCCGTACCGTCCCGCGGAATTGACCATGTCCGCGATCTCGCTGCGGAGCTGTTCCGACGCTTCCTCGTAGATCGGCATGTGCCACACACGATCGCCCGCGCGCTGGGCGGCGCTCTCGACGGTGCTCACCCACTCGCGCGGCTGTCCGAACAACCCTGACACCGTGCGTCCGAGCGCCACCATGCACGCCCCGGTGAGCGTCGCGACGTCGACCAGGTGCGTGGCGCCGAGCTTGCGCGCGTACCAGAGCGCGTCGCCCAGAATGAGCCGGCCCTCGGCGTCGGTGTTGATCACTTCGACCGTCTTGCCGCTCGCGCCGGTCAGCACATCGCCGGGACGCGTTGCCTTGCCACCCGGCATGTTCTCGGTCGTCGGGATGATGCCGATCACGCGGCAGGGCGCACCGAGCTCGGCCAGCGCGCGGACCGCCGCGGCCACCGCCGCGCCGCCGGACATGTCGTCCTTCATTCGATCCATGCCTTCGGCCGGCTTGATCGAGATGCCGCCGGAGTCGAAGGTGACGCCTTTGCCCACGAGGCCCAGCACAGGCGTCTTGGGTGCGGTCGGCGGCTCGTACCGCGTCACGATTACACGCGGTGGCTCGGCGCTGCCCTGCGCGACGCCGAGGAGCAGCCCCATGTGCAGCTGGCGGATGCGCTCCTCGTCGAGTACTTCGACCGACAGGCCGGCGGCGACCTGCGCGGCTTCGACGCGCGCGGCAAACTCGCGCGGTGTGAGCACGTTGCCCGGCTCATTCGACAGCTCGCGCGCGAAGTTCGCGGCGCGGCCGATGATGCGCCCGCGTCGCACGGCTTCGGCCATCGCGCCGGCGTCCGCGTCGGGGGCGGTGATCACGACCTTCGCCGGCGGCGATCCGGCGCCCTCGTCCTTCTTGTAGGTACTGGTGACGAAATCGGCTTGCGAGAGGCCGTCGGCGACCGAAAGCGCGAAGCGCGCCGCATCGGTCGCCTTGCGCACGATCCAGCCGATCGACAGGATGCGGCGGCGTCGCGCGAAGTAGCCGCACGTCGCGGCCACGCGGCGAATGCGCTCGGCGTCGAGATCCTCGAGGCGGCCCGCACCGACAAGCGCGACGCGCCCGGTGCGCCAGGCCCCGGTCGTGATCGGCGTCATGAACACGTCGTAGAGCTTCGCGCGGAACTCGCCACGCGCGCGGGCGCGGCCGATCTCGCCGCCGGTCGCCTCGTCCAGGCCGGCAAGATCCTCGAGCTTGTCCCCTTCGCCAAAGACGGGGACAAAGAGGAGATCGGCGGCCACCTGGGCCGGTGGGACTGACGTGCCGATGAACTCGGCGCCCGCGGTGCTCGATCGCATTCTCTGAACGCTCCTCTCTCAGCGCGTGCGCGCCGAGGCGTGACGCGAGATCATATCCCAGCCACCGAAGCCCTCAGGACTGCAGCTCGGTCAGATTGCGAAAGAGATCGAGCGCCTCCGGGTTGGCCAGCGCCTCGCGGTTCTTGACGTCCTGCCCGTGAATCACGCTGCGCACGGCCAGCTCGACGATCTTGCCGCTCTTCGTTCTGGGAATGTCCGCCACCTGCACGATGCGCGCCGGCACGTGCCTCGGCGAGGTGTTGGCGCGGATGCGCTTCGCGATGTGCTCGCGCAGCTCGTCGTCGAGCGTGACGCCGGCCGCGAGCCGGACGAACAAGACGATGCGCTCGTCGCCGTCCCAGCGTTGGCCGACCGCGAGGCTCTCCACGACCTCCGGGAGTTGCTCGACCTGCCGGTAGATCTCCGCCGTGCCAATCCGCACGCCGCCGGGATTGAGCGTCGCGTCCGACCGGCCGTAGATCACGAAGCCGCCGTGTTCCGTTCTCGAGATCCAGTCGCCGTGGCACCAGACGCCTGGAAACCGATCGAAGTAGGCATCGTGATATTTCTTCCCGTCCGGATCGTTCCAGAAGCTGACTGGCATCGAGGGGAACGGCGATTTGCAAACGAGCTCGCCGGCGCCCGCCGTGAGAGGCTTCCCGCGTGCGTCGAAGACGTCGACGTCCATCCCGAGTCCTGGCCCCTGAATCTCCCCGCGCCAGACGGGGCCGTTCGGGTTGCCGCCAACGAAGCAGCTGACGATGTCGGTGCCGCCGGAAATCGAGGCGAGGTGCACGTCTGGCGCAATCGCGCGATAGACGAAATCGAAGCTCTCGGGCGCGAGCGGCGATCCCGTCGACGTGATCGTCCGGAGCGCGCTCAACGGATGCGTCTCGCGCGGCACGACCCCGCTCTTGGCCACGGCGTCGATGAACTTCGCGGACGTGCCGAAGAGCGTCATGCCAAGCCGGTCGGCCAGCACGAACAACCGATGCGCATCCGGGAACATCGGCGAGCCGTCGTACAGGACAATGGTCGCCTCCGAGGCGAGCACCGTCACGAGCCAGTTCCACATCATCCAGCCGCACGTGGTGAAGTAGAAGACGCGGTCGTCGCGCCGGATGTCGCAGTGCAGCTGATGCTCTTTCAGGTGCTGGATGAGCGTGCCGCCGGCACCGTGCACGATGCATTTCGGCACGCCCGTCGTGCCGGACGAATAGAGGATGTACAGCGGATGGTCGAACGGCAGCGGCGCGAAGTCCGCGTCTGCGGCGCTGTGGCCCTGGAGCCAGTCCGTCCAGCGGACCGCGCCGTGGATCGCACCAAGATCCTGGTCGCCCTGTGACGGCACGATCACGATGCGGCGAAGGCTCGGGAGCTCACGTGCAATCGCCGCGACCTTGATCAGGCAGTCATGCGTCTTCCCCGCGTACTGGTAGCTGTCGACGGCGACGAGCACGGTCGGTTCGATCTGCCCGAAGCGATCGAGCACGCCCTGGACGCCGAAATCCGGCGACGCCGACGACCAGACCCCGCCGATCGCGGCGGCGCCCAGCGCGGCGACGATCGCTTCGGGCACGTTGGCCACGAGACCGCACACCCGATCGCCGGGCTCGACGCCCTCGGCGCGCAACGCCAGCGCCGCGCGCAGCACGTCGTCATGGAGCTGCCGGAACGAGATCGTGCGCTCGTCGCCGCCCTCCGTGACCGCGATGATCGCCGGCGCGTCGTCGCGGCGGCGGAGCACGTTTTCCGCGAAGTTCAGTCGCGCGTCCGGAAAGAACCGCGCGCCGGGCATGCGATCGAGGTCGACGACGGTTCGCGGTCCGCGCTCGCCCTGGACGGCGGCGAACTCCCACAGCGCCTCCCAGAACGCCGGCGCATCGCGGACCGAAAGGCGGTGGATCTCACTGAAATCATCGAGTCGCCGCCCGATCTGCCGGCTGGCGAACCGCGCGAACGCCGTCAGCCGCGTGCCCGCGATGCGATCGGTGCCAGGCTGCCAGAGCGGCGTCACCTCGCGGTCCCTCGTCGCTCGTCGAGGCACTCGCGCCACCGGTTCGCGCGCGCAAACAGCTCCCGCAGCTGGGTCGCATCCGCGCCGATCGAGTCAGGCATGGTGGCGAGCATCGCTTGAAGCGCCTCGGCGATGTAGTCGGCGTTCGTGTCCAGAATGCTCTCCCACACCGCATAGGAACTCGCGGCGAGCCTCGTCATCTCGTCGAATCCACGCCCGGCGTAGCTCAAGCCGCTTTCGCCGAGCGCTTCGGCGCCGGTGATCATCAGCCCGCCGGCGAGCAGTTGCGGCAGGTGACTCAGATACGCGACGGCGCGATCGTGGGCATCGGGCGTGACGGTCGTGGGCAACGCGCCCAGGCCCTGCACGAGTCGGCCCACACGATCACGCGCCTCGGCCGACGCGGTTGACGCTGGCGACAGGAACCACGATTTCGCGCGGAACAGATCCGCGCGCGCCGCCTCGAGGCCGCCACGCTCGCTGCCGGCCATTGGATGGCCACCGACGAAATCGACAAGACGCGCCCCCTCCGCGGCCTCGAGGACCCGACGTTTGGTCGATCCAACGTCAGTGACGACGGTCGAGACTCCTGCCCTGCCGAGGTCGGCGATCGTTTCGATGATGGCCACGACGGGCGTGGCGAGAAGGATGAGATCCAGATCCGCCAGCGCCCGCGCGGAGTCTCGCGGTTCGTCGATGATCTTTCGAGCATGCGCGGCTTCCGCGATGGGCGCCGAGTCGACGCCGGCGATCCAGACGGACGGCCACGCCGCCCGCAGGCCGAGTGCGGCCGATCCGCCAATCAACCCAAGTCCGACGATGCCGACGCGCGCAAACGGCGGATCCGTCGCCGGGGCGGACACGGCCTAGCGGTTCCACCCGCGGCGGGCGACCGGCTCAACGCAGATGCTGCGGCCGATTGCCGGCGCGATGATGCGCAGCTCGCCCATCAGGCTCTCGAACTGCTGCGGGAACATCGATTGGGCGCCATCCGACTTGGCGTGATCCGGATCGCAGTGCACTTCGATGATCAGCCCGTCGGCGCCCGCCGCGACCGCGGCCCGCGCCATCGCGGCGACTTTGTCGCGCCGTCCGGTGCCGTGGCTGGGATCGACGATCACCGGCAGATGGCTGAGCTTCTGCACGACCGGAATCGCCGAGATGTCGAGCGTGTTGCGCGTGTAGCTTTCGAACGTCCGGATGCCGCGCTCGCAGAGGATCACGCTCATGTTGCCGCCCGCGAGGATGTACTCGGCCGACAGCAGCCACTCCTCGATCGTGGCCGAGATGCCGCGCTTGAGCAGAATCGGCTTGCGCGATCGGCCGAGCTCGCGCAGAAGCGCGTAGTTCTGCATGTTGCGCGCACCGACCTGCAGGATGTCGGCGTACTGCTCCACGAGCTCGATCTGGCTGTTCTCCATGACCTCGGTCACGAGTTTCAGGTCGTGCCGATCGGCCGCGCCGCGGAGCATCTTGAGGCCCGCTTCGCCGAGGCCCTGGAAGCTGTACGGGGAGCTGCGCGGCTTGAACGCGCCGCCGCGCAGAATTTTGGCGCCCGCGCGTTTGACGGCCGACGTCGTCGTCTCGACCTGCTGCTCGGACTCGGCGGAGCACGGGCCCGCCATGACGATCACTTCGTCGCCGCCGATGCGCACATCGCCCACGACGACGACGGTGTTCTCGGGCTTGAACGTGCGGCTCGCGAGCTTGTACGGCTCGCTGATGCGCAGCACCTCGTGCACGCCGTCCTGGACCTCGATCAACTGCGGATCGCCGGTGCCGTCGCCAACCGCGCCAATGACCGTGCGACTCGCGCCCGTCGATCGATGGACGTCAAACCCCATTTCGATGAGCTGCGCGATCACGGCCTGGATCTGCGCTTCGCTTGCCCGCTCCTGCATCACGACAACCATGTGCCTGCCCTGTGCCTTTCCAGATTCTACCGTTGCTCCGCACTGCCGTCCCCGCGGCTCGCCGCCGCGAGGCGCTCGAGCCGGCGCGCTTCGTCGATGATTCGCTCGAAGAGCCGGGTGATCGCGTCGTCTTTCAGTGGTCCGTGATTGGCCGCGCGCACGTTCGCGAGCACGGCCGCCTCACGCGCCGGCTGATAGATGGGCTCGTGGATCTGCTCCTTGATCTCGCCGACTTCGAGCGCGCACGCGGCGCGCGCGTTCAAGAGCGCCACCAGCTGCGCGTCGATCTCGTCGATCTTTGCTCTGAGCGCCGCAATCCTCTCCACGCGTCACCGGCCCTTCAACCACCGCACGAAACCTTCGACCGCCGCCGCCGGATTCTCGCCTCGCTCCGCCGCGCCGGCGATCTGCTGGACGATCGCGCTGCCGACGACCGCGGCGTCCGCGAAGCCGGCGATCTGCGCAACGTGTTCCGGCCGCGACACGCCGAACCCGAGCGCCACCGGCAGCGTCGTCAGCGTGCGGATGCGATCGACGAGCGGCCGCGCGCTGGCGGCCACGGCGTCGCGCGTGCCGGTCACGCCGAGGCGGGAAATCGCGTACAGGAATCCTCGTCCGAGTCGCGCCGCCTCCCGCAGCCGGACGTCGGTCGTCGTCGGGCTCACGAGAAAGATCTGCGCGATCCTGTGCGCGTCGAGCGCGCGTCTGACTGGCTCGGCTTCCTCGATCGGCAGATCGAGCAGGAGCACGCCGTCGACGCCGGCCTCGGCGGCCCGGCGCACGAAGGTGTCGACACCGAGTCGCATCACTGGATTCACATACGTGAAGAGCACGAGCGGGACGTCAATCGACGATCGCACCGAGGCCACGAGGTCGAGCGACGCACCGAGATGGCTGCCGGCCGCGAGCGCCCGCTCGGAGGCCCGCTGAATCGCGGGACCGTCCGCGATGGGATCGGAGAACGGCACGCCGACCTCGATGACATCCGCGCCCCCGCGCGCGAGCGCGAGCAGGACGTCGCGCGACCGCGCGAGATCGGGATCGCCGGCCGTCACATACGTGACGAGTCCCGGCCCGGCGCCGTTCTTCAACTGCTCGAACGTCGCGGTGAGCCGGCTCATCGGCCCCCCGTCGGGGGCTGTGCCCCGTCTGACTTCGGTGTGACCCCGGTCTGGCCCCGGAGCTGGCGCACCGTGTCGACGTCCTTGTCGCCGCGGCCCGAGAGGTTCACGAGCACGATCGAGCCGCGGGCCAGGCTCAGCATATTCGCCCGCGTCCACGCGAGCGCGTGCGACGACTCGAGCGCGGGGAGGATGCCTTCCGTACGCGCCAGCCACTCGAATCCCTCCAACGCGGCGCTGTCGTCGACCCAGGCGTACTCGGACCGGCCGCGTGACGCGAGCCACGCATGCTCCGGCCCAATCGACGCGTAGTCGAGCCCGGCAGAGACCGAGTGGGTGGGCAGGATGTTGCCGTGCTCGTCCTGGAGCACGAGACTGCGGGTCCCGTGCAGCACGCCGGCCTGCCCTCCGGCGAATCGCGCCGCGTGATCGCCGGGACGAATGCCGCGCCCTCCGGCTTCGACGCCGACGAGGCGCACGCTCGTGTCGTCGACGAAGGCGTCGAACAGGCCCATCGAGTTGCTGCCGCCGCCGACGCATGCGACGGCGACGTCCGGCAGCCGTCCCGCGCTCGCGAGAATCTGCGCTCGCGCCTCCTGGCCGATCACGGACTGAAACTCGCGCACCATCAGCGGATACGGATGCGGTCCGAGCACCGATCCCAGCAGGTAGTACGTCGTATCCACGTTGGCGACCCAGTCGCGCATCGCCTCGTTGATCGCGTCCTTCAGCGTGCGGCTCCCCGCATCCACACGCTCGACCGAGGCGCCGAGCACGTGCATGCGAAACACGTTCAGCGCCTGGCGCGCCATGTCCTCGGCGCCCATGTAGACGACGCACTCGAGCCCGAGGAGCGCGCACGCCGTGGCCGTCGCGACGCCATGCTGTCCAGCGCCCGTCTCGGCGACGATGCGCGTTTTGCCCATGCGGCGCGCGAGCAGCGCCTGGCCAATCGCGTTGTTGATCTTGTGAGCGCCGGTGTGCGCGAGATCCTCGCGCTTGAGAAACACGCGCACGCCGCTGTCACCCGGCGCGCGCCGCGTCTCGTACAGTGGCGTCGGCCGACCGACGAACGTCGTCAGCAGCTGCCGAAGCGTGCCCAGAAACGCGGGATCGACGCGCGCTTCCAGATAGGCCGCCTCGAGCGCTTCCACCGGCGCGACGAGCGTCTCGGGTACGAAGCGCCCGCCAAACTCCCCGAAGTAACCTCGGCGATCGGGATCGCGCCGCCCGAACACCGGCCCCGGCGTCTCTCGCATCACGTCTGTCACGCCCCCTCCGGCACCGCGGCCACGGCCGCGAAGAACTTCTCCATCCGCTCGACGCTCTTCACGCCGGGCGACGTCTCGACGCCCGACGACACATCGACGGCCCAGGGGCGCGTCGCGGCAATCGCCTGCGAGACGTTGTCGGCGGTCAAACCGCCTGAGAGCACGATGGGCCGCACGAACGACACCTGGGCCGCGCGCGTCCAATTCGCGACGCGACCTGTGCCGCCGCGCCGCTCCCGGTCGGCCGCGTCGACAAGCGGCATCACGTCGGCCGGCCACGCGGCGACGGCTCGTATGTCGTCGTCTGATTCAAGCGTCGCGACCTTGAGACATCGCACCGGAAGCGCCCGGAATGCGCCAGGCGTCTCGTCGCCGTGCAGCTGCACCGCGTCGAGTCCCACGCGGTCCACCGCCTCTCGAGCTTCGTTGAGCGACGGATTGACGAACACGCCCACGCGCGTCACAAACGGGGGCAGCGCGTTGGCGATGCGCGCGGCCTCGTCGAGCGAGATCACCCTGGGACTCTTCGGCCAGAGGATGAAGCCAATCGCGTCGGCTCCGAGGCCGACGGCGGCTTCGGCGTCCTCGAGCCGCGTGATGCCGCAGATCTTCACGCGCACGCGCATCACGACGCCGCCTCCTCGGCGGCGAGCCGAAGCGACGCCAGCGCCGCGCCCGGCGACCGCTCGGTCATCAGCCGCTCGCCGATCAAAAACGCGTTGTATCGCCCGGAGCGCAGGCGCGCGAGATCGGCCGGGGTACGGAGGCCGCTCTCGGCCACCGCGATTACGCCGGGGGGAATGAACGGCGCGAGCTCGTCGAACACGGCGACGTCGACCTCGAGCGTCCGGAGATTGCGGCTGTTCACGCCGATGATCCTCGCGTTGGCTTCGAGCGCCATGTCCAGTTCGCGGCGGTCGTGGACCTCGACGAGGGCGGCCAGCTTCATCGCGCGCGTCCGCGCGATCAGACACTCCAGCTGATCCCGGTTGAGCGCGCCGACGATCAGCAGCACGGCATCCGCTCCGGAGGCGGCCGACTCGAGGATCTGAAAATCCGTCACCAGAAAGTCCTTGCGCAAGACCGGCACGTCGACGGCTGCCCGGACGGCGCGCAGATGGTCCAGCGAGCCGCTGAAGAACGTGGGCTCGGTCAGCACCGAGATCGCCGCGGCACCCGCGGCCTGGTACTCCCGTGCGATCGCGGCCGGATCGTACTCGCGCCGCAGGAGGCCACGCGACGGCGACCGCCGCTTGCACTCACCGATGATCCGGACCCCGCCGGCGCGAAGGCTCGCCTCGAACTCGTCGCCGCGCGGCATCCGCAAGGGCTCCGGCAACGGACGCGCTTCCGCGTGTCCCGCGCGCGTCTCCGCGGCCCGCTTTGCCGCCGCCACGATCGTCAGCAGGAGGTCCGATGTCATTTCGGACTGACCTCGCGAAGACGCGCGAGCACGCGCCGGGCGCGGCCGTCCGCGATCGTCTGCGCTGCCCGTTCGACGCCGTCGCGCAGTGACGAGGCCACGCCTGCGATGAGCAGCGAAGCGCCCGCGTTGAGCAGCGCGATGTCGCGGCGCGGCCCCTGGCCGCCGCCGACGACGTCTTCGATCATCGCCGCATTTTCTGCCGCCGAGCCGCCGCGCAGGTCACCAACGGACGCCACCGGCAAGCCCGCGTCGGCCGGATGCACATAGAACGTATTGACCGTGCCACGGTGCAGCTCCGAGACCTTGGTGTGTCCAAGCGTCGAGATCTCGTCGAGTCCACCTGCCCCGTAGACCACCCATGCGCGCTCCGATCCGAGCTGTCCGAGGGCACGTGCCAGTAGCTCGGTGTGCTCTGGACGCGACACGCCAATCAGTTGGCGCGCCGGGTTTGCCGGATTCGTGAGCGGGCCCAGCAGGTTGAAGGCGGTGCGCACGCCCAGCTCGCGGCGAGTGGGCGCCGCGTGCCGCATCGACGGATGCCACGCCTGCGCAAAGAAGAATGCCAGCTGGGCGTGATCGAGCGATCGGATCACGCGGTCCGCCGGACCCTCGAGGCAGATGCCGAGCGCCTCGAAGACGTCCGCGCTGCCGCATTTGCTCGACGCCGCGCGGTTGCCGTGCTTGGCGACGCGCACGCCCGAGCCCGCGACGATGAGCGCCGCGGCCGTCGAGACGTTGAACGTGTGCGCGCCGTCGCCGCCGGTGCCGCACGTGTCGAACACCGGCCCGACAGGCGCAGGCAGCGGCGTCGCACGTTGCCGCATCGCCGTCGCGAATCCGACGACCTCTGTCGGCCGCTCGCCCTTGAGCGTCAGCCCGACCAGCAGCGCAGCGATTTGGGACGGCTGCGCGTTGCCGTCCATGATCACACCCATCGCGCGCGCGGCCTCTTCGGTCGAGAGATCCTCATGGCGCCGAAGCTTCTCGAGCAGCTCGGGGAACACGTCAGCGATTCTCCAGGAAATTCCGCAACATCTGGTGGCCAACGGCGGTCAGCACCGATTCGGGGTGGAACTGCACGCCGAACACCGGCCAGCGCTCGTGGCGGACGCCCATCACCGTCTGGTCATCCGTCACCCACGCCGTCGTGACGAACCCCTGCGGCAGCGCGTCGGGTGGAATCACGAGCGAGTGATACCGCCCCGCCTCGAACGGGCTCGCGAGCCCGGCGAACAGATCTTTGCCGTGGTGGCTGATCCGCGACGTCTTGCCGTGCATCAGCACGCCGGCCCGGTCGACTCTTCCGCCAAACGCGATCGCCAGCGCTTGATGTCCGAGGCACACGCCCAGGATTGGCACGCGCCCGGCGAACTTGCGCAACGCCTCGACCGACACACCGGCCGTCTCTGGCCGCCCCGGGCCCGGCGAGATCACGAGGCGCGACGGGTTCAGCCGCTCGATCTCCGCGATGTCGATGGCGTCGTTGCGGACGACGCGCACTTCCGCGCCGAGCTCACCGAGCCGGTGCGCCAGGTTCCACGTGAACGAGTCGTAGTTGTCGATGAGTAAGACCACGTTTGTGTCTGCTCTCAGTCAATGTCGCGCATCGAACGTGCGCAGGGGGTCGGGTCTGGCTCACGCCAATCAAGACCCGACCCCAACTCAGATCCCCTTGTCTGCCATTTCAAGCGCCTGTAACAGCGCGCGGGCCTTGTCGCACGCCTCGTCGTATTCGGCCGCCGGGATCGAGTCGGCGACGATGCCCGCGCCGGCCTGGACCTGCGCGGCCGCGCCGTGCATCGCGATGGTACGAATCGCGATGCAGAAGTCCAGGTTGCCGGCGAAGTCGAGGTAGCCGACCGCGCCGCCGTAGAGCCCGCGGCGCGTCGGCTCGAGGCCACCGATGATCTGCATGGCGCGAATCTTCGGCGCGCCCGTGAGCGTGCCTGCGGGAAATGTCGCGACGAGCGCGTCCAGCCGGTCGCGCCCTTCCGCGAGCTGACCCTCGACGCGCGACACCAGGTGCATCACGTGCGAGTACCTCTCGAGCGCCATGAACTGCGGCACACGCACGCTGCCGATCTCCGAGACACGCCCGATGTCGTTCCGGCCCAGATCCACGAGCATGACGTGCTCCGCGCGCTCCTTCTCGCTGCGGCGGAGTTCTTCCGCGAGCCGCTGATCTTCGTCGGGCGTCGTGCCGCGCCGGCGCGTGCCCGCGATCGGGTGCGTCTCGACATGCCGTCCCTCGACGCGGACCAGCATCTCGGGCGAGGCCCCGATGATCGCGTCCTGCCCCATCCGCAGGAAGAACATGTACGGTGACGGGTTGATGTGCCGCAGCGCGCGGTACACGTCGAATGGCGACGCGTCAGTGGACGTATCGAACCGGTGTGAGATGACCGCCTGAAAGACCTCGCCGGCGGCGATGTCTTCCTGGATGCGCGTGACCGCGCCCTCGAAGGCCTCGCGCGTGTGGTTGGCTGAGACCTTGAGGCCCGAGGACTGCCGGCGCTCGGGCCGGGACAGGTTGCGTTCGAGCTCGCGCTCGAGGAAGTCGATCTTCGCGCATGCGAAGTCGTAGAGGCTGCGCAAATCCGCGCCCGGCCGCAGCCGCGCGTTGGCGATCGCGAGAATGCGATGCTTGACGTGGTCGAACGCCAGGACCGTGTCGAACATCATGAAGCCGGCCTGATCGCGTTCGGCCTGCGGTTTCGGGAGCCGCACGGCCGGCTCGAACCATTCCGCCGCGTCGTAGTCGAAGTAGCCGACGGCGCCGCCCGTGAATCGCGGCAGGTCGGGCACGAACGGCGCGTCGAATTCTGCCATCAGGCTCCGCAGGACGTCGATGAACGGCTCATCCCGGGTCGTCTCCACACCGGCCTGCTCGAGCGTTGTCCGGCCCGCGCGCCCGCGCAGCACGAGGAACGGATCCTTCCCGAGAAACGAGTAGCGTCCGATGTGCTCGCCGCCCTCCACGCTCTCGAGCAGAAATGCGTAGTCGGAATGCTCGGCAATCTTGAGAAAGGCGGAGACCGGTGTGAGCAGGTCCGCCATGATTTCGCGGACGACCGGCACGAACGTGCCTCGCCGCGACAATTCCACGAAGGCTTCAAACGTTGTCTGTTCCATGACTCCCCGCTACCTGGGGCTCGCGAGCCGCTCGCGAGCCGCACGATCGATCACCGTGGCGGGCGCCTCCACGCCCGTCCACCACTGACACTGCAAACACGCTTGCGCCACGAGCATCTCGAGCCCGCCGATCGTCTCGATCCCCGCGGCGCGCGCGGCCTTCAGGAGTGTGGTCTCCTGCGGGTTGTAGACGAGGTCGTACACGAGACGGCCAGACAACGCAGCCTGTGAGAGCGGCGACGCGTCGACTTTCGGCCACGTGCCGACCGGCGTCGCGTTGACGAGCACGTCCCAGCCGCCGGCGGGCGGCCACGCGCCCGCCTCGACGCCCAGGGCCCCCGCAAACACGCGCGCGCGATCGGTGCGTCGCGCGCTGACTTCCACAGACGCGCCTTGCTGTTTCAAGCCGAACGCCGCGGCTCGTGCGCCGCCCCCGGCTCCGAGCACCACTGCCCGTTTGCCTCGCAGCGACACTTTTCGCCGCGCCAGTGGCTCGAGGAAACCGGCGATGTCGAAGTTGCGTCCTTCCCATCCGCGAGGCCCGAGCCGGAGGGTATTGACCGCCCGCACATCGCGCGTCGTGTCATCGGCAGCCGTCGCAAGCGCGAAGAGCGATTCCTTGAGCGGCGCGGTCACGCTCGCGCCCGCGAGACTGATCTCACGCGCGACGTTCAGGAACTCGTCAGCGCTCGTCGTCTCGAGCGGCACGTACACGGCGTCGACCCCCAGCGAGGCGAACGCCGCGTTGTGCATCGCCGGCGACGCCGAGTGCCCGAGGGGCGCGCCGGTGAGCCCGAAGACGCGTGTCACGTTGGTCGTGCGACGGATGCGGAAGACGTCCACCAGCTCGCGCGTCGAGAGCTGTCCCGGCGCCGCCGCGCCGCCGTACATCCACAGCGAGCCGAGCCACGCCGGCCACACGCGCGTGAGCTGACCGGTCGCGCCCATCGCGATCGCGACGTGGTCGCTGCCGCCGGCCACCGCGTCCCGGAGCGTCAGGCAGTCGCTCAGGCGCGACGCGGACACGGCGATCTTCAGCACCGCCGGCCGTTCCGCGCGCATGGCCCGCACACGGGCGGCGAGATCGGTCGGCACACCGTGGAAGTCGTGGTGCGAGAGCACCCGCTGCGAGCGCTCGTTGGCGGGCAACGATCGCCGGTCGGCCCGCCACTCGACGTCGACGTACTCGGCGCCGAGTCGAATCGCGTCGGCCAGCACCTCGAGCCGCTTCGCCTCGAAGCCGTTCCACTTCCCGCCTTCCCAGGACGGCCGGCACGTGACGATGACCGGCCGGCGGCGGCCCGCCAGCGCGCCGGCGACGTCGAGGTCCGCCACGCCGTCGAGGCGCAGCTCGACGAGATCGGCGTCCTTGACTGCATCCCTCGCGGCACGCAGCTCGGCCATCGTCGTGGCCGTCACGGTTTCGCAGACGAGTGTGCCCATCCAACTCTCGTTGACGACGTACACAAAAAGGGCCTCTCCAGCGTTGACTGAAGAGGCCCTTGAAACTTCGCGCGGCGATTCGAACTAGAGCGCGCGGCCCTCCTCAGTCATCGACGCATACCACCACCAATACGACCAACGGGTCGAGGTCCGCGCGCGCGAGACTGAAAGAGGAGCCATATCGCCTGAACTGTTCGGAGGGTACCAGACGGCCTGCCCCGGGGTCAAATCCCGTGTGACGGGCGTGTTATAACGAACTCTGCGGAGCACCCCACAGACATGCGCCGACTCGTTTTCGGTGTAGCCATCTTTGCCGCGGCGGCGCTCGTCGCGACGCTGCCGGCGCAGTCCGCGTTCTACCCGCTCGACGACGTCAAGCCCGGGCAGGTCGGCATCGGCCGAACGATCTTCGCCGGCGACACGATCGAGGAGTTCAAGGTCAACATCCTCGGCGTCCTGCACAATGTGATCGGCCCGCAGCGCGACCTGATCCTTGCCAAGCTCGAAGGCGGACCGCTCGCGACGACGGGTGTCATTCAAGGCATGAGCGGCAGCCCCGTCTACATCGACGGACGGCTGGTGGGCGCCGTGTCCTACGCGCTCGGATCCTTTCCACGCGAGCCGTTCGCCGGCATCACGCCGATTCGAGAGATGACCGAGGCCGTGATCGCGGGCGGCACGCGCACGGCCGGCAACGGCCTCGCGCTTGCGTGGCCCGCGACATCGACCGAGGCCTTTGCGTTTCTGAACAAGCTGGCCGAGCGCGCGGCCGCGCCCTTGCGCGCGTCCGGCTCCGAGATCGGCGTCGTCGGCCCGCCGGCGCTCGCCGACCTCGTGCCGACGTTGCGGCCGATCGGCGCCGCCATGGTGTTCAGCGGCTTCGAGCCTGGCCTCGATCGCGAGCTTCGACAGGCCCTGTCGCCCGCGGGCGCGACGACCGCCACGCAGCCGCGCCCAGGGCGCACGGTTGAAACCGCCGTCGAGCTTCGCTCCGGCGATGCCGTCGGCGTCAGTCTGGTTCGCGGGGACCTCGAGATGGGCGCCACCGGCACGGTGACCTACGTGGACGGCCCGAACGTCTACGCGTTCGGCCACCCGTTCCTCAATCTCGGGCCGACGCAGTTCGCGATGACCCGCGCGCACGTCTACACAGTGCTCCCGAGCCTCGATTCTTCGCTCAAGATCGCGAGCCTCGGGCCTGTGATCGGCACGATGAACCAGGATCGGGCGACGGCGATCGGCGGGACGATCGGAACGCCGCCCCGTGAGCTCGCGGTCACGATCAACCTCGTCGGCAACCGGGGGCCGGATCGCAAATTCACGTTCTACGTGCTGCACGACCAGATGCTCACGCCGCTGTTCAGCTACGTCGCGATCCTGAACGCGCTGACGTCGTATCAGCGGCAGGCGGGCGTGATGTCGATCGGCGCCACCGGCAGCGTCTCGTTTGGCGACGCAGGCAAGGTCGAGATCGACGACGCGTTCACCGGAGAGAGCGCGCTTTCCACCGCGGCGACGACGCTGACCGCGCCGATTGGCGCGGCCATCACGAACGAGTACCGCAGCGTGATGCCCGACAAGCTCGACCTCACGCTCCGCGTCTCCGAAGATCAGCAGAGCTCGACGATCGATCGTGTCTGGCTCGACACGACCAAGCCGCGCTTCGGCGCCACGCACTCGGTGCAAGTCCAGCTGCGCGATTACCGCGGCGCAACGGAAGTCATCTCGATTCCCGTCGTCATGCCCACGCAGGCGACCGGCCCGCTCACGCTGCTCGTGAGCGACGCGCAATCGCTGACCACGCTCGAGCAGCGGGATCTGCGGCCCGGCAAGCCGGCGTCGTGGAACGCGCTCCTCGCGCAGATGAACGACACGCGCCGCAACAACCGGCTGTACGTGCGCCTCATCAGCCCCGGTACCGGCACCGTCGTTGGCGGACAGACGCTGTCCGCGCTGCCGGCGAACGTGCGGTCCATCCTGGACGCTGATTCGTCCGTCTCGTCCTCTTCGATCTCACGGGCCGTCGTCGGCGCCTGGGAGCGGAAGTTCGATCGGGTCGTGCGCGGCTCGCGCGAGATCACCATCACTCTTTCGTCCGACAAGTGACACGCTCCCCGGTGCCCATGCCCCGACTCTTCGCTTCTGCTGCTGTTGCTGCGGCCGTGGTGGCCGCCACGTCGGCCATCGCCGCGTCAGGTCCCGTGTTCTGGACGGTAGCCGCCCCGGGCGAGCTCCTCAAGGGCACCTCGAACGGCGTCATCGTCGGGCTCGACGGCGCGATCACCGCTGGCCCGCAGACCAGCGCGCGGCTGACGACGACGCCCGCGCAGATCTGGAGCCTCGCGGCCGCACCGGACGGCACGTTGTGGGCGGGCACCGGCGGTGACGGACGCTTGATCCGCCTCCGGCCGGGTCAGGCCGAAGAGACGGTGTTCACGGCGGAAGAGAAGAACATCTTCGCGATCGCGACGTCCGGCACGCGCGTGTATTTCGCGACCGGTCCCGAAGGCAAGGTCTACGTCATCGACGGCGCGGCGGCGCCGCGCGTGTTCTTCGATCCCAGCGAGAAGTACGTGTGGGCGTTGGCCGTCGATCGCACCGGCCGCCTGTGGGTCGGCGCCGGCAATCCGGCGATCGTGTACCGCGTGGATTCTGCTGGAACGAGTCAGGTCCTCTATCGACCTTCGGCGGCGCATGTCGTGTCGCTCGCGCTCGACGCGCAGGACCGCATGCTCGCCGGCACTGAATCGCCCGGGCGGTTGTACCGATTCGAAACGGGCGACCGGCCGTTCGTCGTGCTCGATTCGGGCCTGACGGAGCTGGCCGCTATCGCCGTGAGCCCCGCGGGAGTCGTCTACGCTGCCGCGATCGCGAAGGGTGACGAAGCGTCGTCGAGCGGCGGCGAATCAGCCTCTGTCGCCATCGCCACTGCCCCGCCTCCGACGCCCGGCGCCTCAACATCTTCTTCGTCGGGCGGGGGAAGGAAGTCGGTCGTCTATCGCATCGACGCCGCGGGCACGTACGAGCCGTTCTGGGAGTCCAGCGATGTCGTGTACGACCTGGCGGCCTACGGAGACGCCGGCGTGATCGCCGCGAGCGGGCCCGAAGGCCGCGTCTATCGCATCGACCGCAATCGGCAGGTGCAGCTCATCGGCGGCGTCGACGCCAAACAGGTCACGCACCTGGTGGGCGCGGCCCGCGGAGGTGACATGCCTGTCGCCCTCGCCACCGCCAACCCGGGCCGCGTGATCGCCATCGGCACGGCCACGCAGTCGCCCGCCTCGTACACCTCGCCGGTGCGCGACACGAAGAGCGTCTCGCTGTGGGGATTGATCCGGTGGGAAGGCGCAGGCGGCGTTCAACTGTTCACGCGATCGGGCAACACGGAGACGCCCGATGACTCGTGGAGCGACTGGCTCGGCCCGTACACGCGCGCCGGCGGCGAGGCGATCAAGAGCCCCGCCGCGCGGTTCGTGCAGTGGAAGGCGGTCCTGACCCAGGGCGCCCCGCCCGCGCCGCGGCTCACCTCGGTCACCGTCGCATATCTGCCTCGCAACACGCGCCCGACGGTGAGCTCGTTGACGAGCTACCCGCCGGGCGTCGTGTTCCAGAAGCCGTTCTCGAGTGAAGACGGCGCGATCGCGGGACTCGATGACGCGACCGCGGACGCGCGGCGGCCTCCCGGCGATCCGGGCCCGAATCCGCCAACGCCAGGCCGGCGCATGTTCCAGAAGGGCCTGCAGACGATCGCGTGGAAGGCCGACGACAGCGACTCCGACCATCTCACGTACTCGCTGCAGTACCGCCGCGAAGGCGAGTCCACGTGGCACGACCTTCGTACGGGCTTGAGCGATTCCATTTTCGTGTGGGACACGACGTCAGTCGCCGACGGCCGCTACATCGTCAAGGTACTGGCCTCGGACAGCCCGTCAAACTCCGCGGACCGCGCCCTCGTTGGGGAGCGCGAGAGCGATCCAATCGAGATCGACAATACCCCGCCGACGATCGCGACCGAGATCCTTCGCCAGGGCGGCACGATCCGGCTCGGCGTGCACGTCCGCGACGCCCGCAGTGCCATTCAGAAGGTCGAGTACTCGATTGGCGGCGGCCCGTGGCAGCTGATCGCGCCCGTCGATGGGCTCGCCGATTCGCCCGACGAACGTTACGAGATTCCGATCGCGAACGAGGCTGACGCCGCCCGGATCATGATCCGTGCGACTGATGTGCTGGGAAATGTCGTCGCGCAGAGCGCGGCAGTCAGATGAGGTTCCTGGGGGTTCCTTGGGGTTCCTTGGGGTTCCCGGGGGTTCCTTGGGTTCCCGCAGGTTCCTTGGGGTTCAGATGCCCTTGGCCGTCACTCCGGTGTTGGTCACGAGCCACACCGAGTGAACGTTCAGTGACCCGGCCGAGCTGAATGCCGTCTGCCCCGAGCGCAGGCGGCCGATGGCATCGAGAAGGCCCTCGGTGTAGCGGCGCTGCTGCTCGGTCATCGACCGAAGCTCGAGCAGCCGGCCATCGCGGGTCATCGCCTCGGAGAGCGCGCCGACGAACTCCTGCTCGCTCACGTAGCGCAGCACGACGGGCACGCTACCGGCGCCGACCGACTCATCGGGCATGATGAGGTCGTTGCCCACCTGCATCAGCATCGAGCTGCGGTCCTTGCCGCTGAACGGCGTGGCCTCGACGAAGAGCGTGCCGGCCGGCGAGTTGAGATTCGCGATGAGCGCCGCCAGCGAGTCGTCGCGCTCGGGCGCGGGACCGAACTCGAGCATGACCGAGACGAACGCGATCGAGATGAACGCGGCCGCGAGGGCGCCAGCCCCGACGACCGTGTAGTGCCAATCGTCCATCAAGCGCTCGACGAAGCCGTGCCACGACTGGGAGCGTTCGGCCCGGATGCGGCTGATGACGCCGCCGGCCAGGCCGTCGAGCGCGCCCGGTTCGGGGTCGCTGGTCTGCGCGCCGGAGCGCAGCACATCGCCGAGCGCCCCCAGCGCCTCAGCCTCGGCCGCGCAGTTGGTGCACTCGGCCAGATGCTGAGACACCCGCATCCGGTCGGCGCCAGAGAGCTCGCCGTCGACGAACGCGCCGAGATTCCGATTCGGGCACTTTCCGGACTTCATACGGGCCTCAGGGCCAGCCGCAGGCTCTCACGAGCGCGCGCCAGCCTGGACTTCACGGTGCCAACGGCGACACCCAGTGACGTCGCGATCTCGTCGTAGCTCAACCCGTCGATCTCGCGCAGCACAACGACCGCGCGCTGATCGAACGGCAAGCTGTCGAGCGCGCCCCACACGCGGGCCGCGGCTTCGTGCTGTTGAAGCACTGAATCCGGTTGCGCGAACGACCTGACCTCCGCCAGCTCGCCGTGCGTCGCTGTGTGCTCGTCGAGCGCCACCTGCTGCGCGCGACGGCGACGGCGCCACCACCGCTGCCGGTTCGACGCCTGGTTGACGACGATCCGGTAAATCCAGGTGCGCAGCGTCGACTGTCCGCGAAATTGCGCGAGAGTGCGGAACACGCGCAGGAACACTTCCTGCGACACGTCCAAAGCCTCTTGAGGATCGCCGAGGAGATGCAGCGCCAACTGGTAGACCATCCGCTGATGGTCCGTCACCAATCGCGCGCAGGCTTCCTCATCGCCGGCGGCGCACTGCAGCACTAACGCCCAATCGGCGCTCGCGGCATCTGGCCAAGTCAGTGCGCGCAAAGGCTTCACAAACGTCTCTGCCGCCATGGTATCACCCCCGGCGGGACCCGTTCCTGAGGTGTTAGACCCCGTTGGCCCGCGGATGTTCCGAGGTGAGCGGGCGTAAAATGAACACCGTGAAGTGGATGCTGGTCGTCGTGGCCATTCTGGGCTCGGTGGCCGGCGGCGTCGTGGCGTTTCAGCGCATGGACCGCGACCGACAATATCGTCAGCTCCTTGCCCAGGGCGAGCAAGCTCTTCAGACCGGCAATACCTACGCGGCAATTGAAGACTTCAGCGGCGCGCTCGCCTTGCGGCCAGATTCGATGGTCGCGTACTACCGGCGCGGCGAGGCGTATCACGCCGATCACCACGACGACTGGGCCATCCGGGACCTGCGGGAAGCCAGCCGGATCGCCCCGGATGCCGTACAGCCCCTCGTGGCGCTCGGCGAGGTCTATGACAGCCGGAACGAGCCGATCAACGCGGCACGCTGGTACGGCGAAGCCGCGGACCGGCTGCGCGACGAAGATCCCGCCCTCTTGTACGCGCTGGCGCTCGCGCGGTACCGCGCGGGATCGCCCGCGGCGGCCATCGATCCGCTGCGCCGGGCAATCGAGCGAAACGACTCGGTCGCCCAAACCTACTATCTGCTCGGCCTGGTCTACCGGGACACGAACAAGATCGACGACGCGATCGATGCCCTGCGGCACGCGATCAAAATCGCGCCGTCGCTGACGCCGGCGCGCGAGGAGCTCGCGGATCTCTTCCGATCGCTGGGTCGGCCCACCGACGAGATGACGGAGCTGCAGGATCTCGCCGCGCTCGACCGCAATGACGATCGGCAGATCACCATCGCGATGGCGGCCGCGCGGCGCGGGCAATTCGACACGGCGCTCGCCGCGCTCGCCGACCTGTCGCCGTCGGCGGCCGACGCGTCCCATGTCCAGCTGGCGCGCGGGCGCGTCTACCTCGCGCGCGCGGAGCGAACGCTCGATCGTCGATCGGCGCAGCAGGCGCAAGAGGTCCTCGAGCAGGCGCTGGCCGGCAACGCGCGACGGAGCGAAGGGCTCGCGCTCTACGGCCGCGCCCTCTACCTGATGGGCGACCCGCGCGCGGCAGAACGCCTGCTGCGCGAGGCCGTGACGACGTGGCCGATTGATCCAGAGGCGTTCGAGTATCTCGCTGATGCCTGCGAGCGCCTGGGGCACACCGCCGATGCTCGGGACGCGCTCATCAACCTCGACGCGCTCGAGGGCGACACGGCCACGGCCGCCGCACGCGGAGCTCGCGCGCGACGAATTGGCGCGCTCGCGCTCCAGGCCAACGACCCGAAGCGCGCCGCGGACTACCTCGATCAATCCGTCGATGCCGGAGACACGGACGCCTCGACGCTCGGCTTGCTGGCCGAGGCCTACTGGCGATCCGGCAGCAAGGACGCCGCGCGGGCGGCATTCGCCAAGGCGATCGCCCAGGATCCGCGCAACCCCGATCTCGTGCGGCTCGGACGAACGATCAAGTAGCCCGCGGATCGAAGCGGTCGCGCAGTGCGTCCCCCGCGAAATTGAAGCCCAGCACCAGCAAAGCAATCGCGAGGCCGGGCATGACCGTGAGGTGCGGTGCGTCGAACAGATGCGATCGCCCGGCGTCGAGCATCGTGCCCCAGCTTGGCGTCGGTGGCTGTACGCCGAGCCCCAGGAAGCTCAGTGAGGCCTCGGCGATGATCGCGCCCGCCATGCCGAGCGTCGCCTGCACCGCGACCGATGAGAGCGTCGCTGGAATGACGTGCCGGACGATCACGCGTCCGACGGGCGCACCCACCGCTCGCGCGGCCTGCACGTAGTCGAGCTCCCGCACCTTCAGCACCTGGCCGCGCACCAGGCGCGCGTAGCTCACCCACCCAATCAGGACCAGCGCCAGGACGACGTGCGTCAGGCTCGGACCGAGCACCGCGACGAGTGCGATCGCCAGCAGGATGCCGGGAAACGCGAGCAGCACATCCATGATCCGGCCGAGCGCGTTGTCGAGCCACCCGCCGGCGTATCCCGCCACCGCGCCCACCATCGTCCCCACCGTCGCCGAGATCGACACGACGGCCAGCCCGACCATCAGCGAGATCCGCGCGCCGATGAACAGGCGCGCCAGGATGTCGCGGCCGAGCTCGTCCAGGCCGAACGGATGCTGCCAGGACGGGCCAAGCAGCCGCTGCGGCAGATCCTGCGCCGCCGCGTCATACGGCACGAGCGAGGGCCCGGCCACCGCGGCAATCGCGGCGAGCGCGACGATCGCGAACCCGATGCGGCGCGTCACTGGTACCGAATCCTCGGGTCGAGCCACGCGTAGGCGACGTCGACGAGCAGGTTCATCGCAACGTACGTCACCGAGATGAACATGATGCAACCCTGCACGAGCGGGTAGTCGCGGAACGTGATCGCCTGAATGAGCAGCCGGCCGACACCCGGCCACGCGAAGATCGTCTCCGTGATGATTGTGCCGGTCAGCACGGACCCAAACTGCAGCCCAATGATCGTCACGATCGGGATCAGGCTGTTCCTGAACGCGTGCGCGATCACGGCGCGCCGCGTGGACAACCCGCGGGCGCGGGCCGCGACGACGTAGAGCTCGCGGAGCTCGTCGACGAGGCTCGTGCGCGTCATCCGCGCGAGAATCGCGGCGAGCGCCGCACCCAGCGTGATGGCCGGCAACACGAGGTTCGTCCACGATCCGGTGCCCGACACCGGCAGCCATCCCCATTTGACGGCGAGCACAATCGCGAGCAGCGGGCCCAGCCAGAAATTCGGCATCGAGATGCCGGCGAGCGACGCGGCCATCGCCGCTTGATCGATCGCGCGTCCTCGGTAAAGTGCCGCGGCGATCCCGAGCGGGACCGCGATCACGATGGCGACGGCCATCGCCGCGATGGCCAGCTCGGCGGTCCGGCCGAGCCGCTGCCGGATCTCTCCGGCGACCGGCGTGCCGTAGCGAAACGACGTGCCGAGATCGCCGTGGGCCAGCCGGCCCAGGAAGTGGCCGTACTGCGTCGCCAGCGAGTCGTCGAGCCCGAGCCTGGTGCGCAGCTCCGCCACGTCGCCAGGCGCGGCGGCATCGCCGAGCATCGCGACCGCCGGATCGCCGGGGACGAGATGGATCAGCGCGAAGACGAGCGTCGCGACGCCCAGCAGCACGGGAAGCGTCAGCAGCAGTCGTCGAAAGAGGTACCGTCCCACGGGTCCCGGGATGATGTCCGCAACGCGCCAGGCGAGGCAAGTCAGGCCACACCGGCGGTGTCGCATTCCTCCAGCCCGAGCCGCTTCATCGCCTTCGCCAGGCCCTGCCGGGTGAGGCCCAGCTCCTGGGCCGCGGCCGATCGATGACCGGCGTGGCGCGCCAGCGCGGCGGCGACCTGCCCGCGCTCGAACACGCGGCGCGCGGCGTCGAGGGACAGCACACGCGACGCCGTGAGCTCGCGCCCGGCCAGCACCTGCGAGACGTGTCTGGCGCTGACCCGCCCACGCGCCGGCGCGACGAGCGCGAGGCCCGCGATGACGTTCTGCAGCTCGCGGACGTTGCCGGGCCAGTCGTGCCGCGAGAGCGCCGCCAGCGCGTCGGGGCCGAGCGCGGCCCGCTTTCCCACTTCGCCGAGCATGCGGTGCCAGTGCGCGTTGGCGATTCGTGGAATGTCCTCGACTCGCTCGCGCAACGCCGGCAGCCGAATGCGAACGACCGCCAGACGAAACAGCAGATCCTCGCGGAACCGCCCACGGCCGACTTCATCCGTGAGCGGCCGGTTGGTCGCCGCCAGCACGCGGACGTCAACCGCCCGCGGCACGTTCTCGCCAAGCCGGCGAATCTCGCGCTCCTGCAGCGCGCGGAGCAGCTTCGCCTGTCCGCGAGGCGACAGCTCGCTGACCTCGTCGAGGAGTAGTGTGCTGCCGCTCGCCTCCTCGAACAGCCCCGGCCGCGTGCCGATCGCGCCGGTAAACGCCCCGCGCGCGTAGCCGAACAGCTCCGCCTCCACCAGCTCGTCCGACAGCGCCGCGCAGTTGACCGCGGCCAGACGCCGGTCGCGTCGCGGGCTCAACCGGTGCAACGCTCGCGCCGCAAGCTCTTTCCCGGTGCCGCTTTCGCCCTCGACAAGCACCGGGAAGCTCGTGACCGCCGCGCGAGCGATCGCGTCGCGCACGGCGGCAATCGCGGGACTGACGCCGAGGATCTCGGACGCGAGCGACTGCCCCGCGCCGGCCACGGCCAGCGCGTCCAACCGCGCGCGCATCGCTGGCGCGCACAGCGACGCGAGGAGCGCCGCCCCTTCCGTCAACGAGGCCGCGTTCTCCCCGGCTCCGCTCACGATGGCCACGCCAATCGCCGCGCCGTGCGCGCGCACCGGCGCCGTGACGACTACGCTTGCGCCGCGCGCGACGGCACGGCCAGCGGGCGCGGCCAGGGCGTCGCGAAATCGATCGTTTGTGAGATCGCGCTGGTCGATCCCGTCGCCGGCGACCAGCCTGGGCGCCGGATCGGTCGCAACGAGTGCTGCGCCGTCGGCGCCTACGTGCGCGCGGATCCACGCGCAACCGCCCTCGAGCGCCGTGATCTCATCTTCCGCGTCGTGAACGATCTGCAGCAGCGCCGGCACGGCATGAATCAGGTGCACGCCCGTCCTCCTCATTCCCCATCGCGTGAGCCCTCGCGCCCCTCGTCGTCGAATGAACTCGTCGCTCGCGGACGGTCCGGATGAGGGCACCGGTCCGCAGGCGTCGCGCAAACGCGCGAGCAGCGCTTCCTCCAACTCGGCCTCGCTCGGGCGCTCTGGCGGCCGGCCCAGGATCTCTTGGGCCTCATTGACGCGGCCATGCGCCAGATGGTCTTCAGCCACGCACGCGCGCGCCAGACGCGGTCTCGCGGCGAACGCGCGCGCGTCCGGCACGCCAGCTTCACCGACAGCCCACTTCACCAACTCAGCGACGCCGGCTTCGACTGCCGTCGCCGCGGGTTCTGCCGGCAGATGGTTACGCGCTTCCTCGAACCGGCCCGACCAGAAACAGAGTTCCGCATGGCGCACGCGAACCAGTCGCGGGACCTCCTCACGCCGAGCGGCCGCTTCGACACGAATCGCGGCGACGATCACTTCCGCGCGCGCCAGATGTCCCATCGCCACGAGCACCGCCGTCAGTTCGGTGGCGACAGCCGTGCGCGCGTGCCAGCTCGTGAGCCGATCGCAGAGCGTGGTGGCGAGCCGCCGAGCCTCTTGCCACTGCTCGCGCGTCTGCATCTCCTCGAGCAGACGGCACGCGGCTCGAGCTTCGGCCGCCTCGTCGTGCCGCCGGCGTGCGCTTTCGACGGCTGCTCGCAGCCATCGCTCCCCCGCTGCGCTCCGCCCACGCTCGAGAAACGCCACCGCTCGTCCGAGCCGTGCGTCCGGTTGTCGAGTTTCCGGCCTGCCGCCATAGGTGGCGACTCGCTCGCGCACGAACACGACGTCCCCGATGCGACTCCCCCCGTGGGTCCAGCCTCCCGCGGCCGGCCGCAGGTCGATGACCAGATGCGGCCGATCGCTCACGCGCGCCAGCCGGCGCACGATGCGACTTGCGCGCTCGACGTCACGTTCGTCGTACAGGAACACGGCCGTGTGCTCGTGCCCGAGCCGGGCCACGTCCGCGACATCGTGACTGGCATCAATCGGCGCGAACCCCAGGGCTCGCACCAGCGGCGCCGCCAGGCGCGCAACCTCCATCCGGTCAGCGTCGTCGGCCAGCGCGACAGCGACCACGCGCGTGACGAGCAACGGACCCGCGGCGATGCTCGCGATGTGCTCCGCAAGTCGCCGCGCCGTCTGCTCGGCTGGTTCGTGCTGCTCGCTCGACACGATCCGTCCCTTTGCAAGATGCGCTCCCGCGCGCACTCGCCAAACACGGGGCCCGCCGCAGGGACGTTGCAAAAAGTTCGATAAGATGGCGCAACGATGCTGCGTTTCCTGACAGCTGGCGAGTCGCACGGGCAGGCGCTCGTCGTCATTGTCGAAGGCGTGCCTGCGGGGCTGCCGCTCGGCGCCGACGACCTCTCGCCGGATCTTGCGCGCCGGCAGCTCGGCTACGGCCGTGGCCGCCGCATGGCCATCGAGCAGGACCGCGCGGAGATCTTGTCGGGCGTGCGCCGCGGCGAAACGCTTGGTGCACCGATCGCGCTCGTCATTCGCAATCGCGACTGGACGAACTGGCAGCACACGATGTCGCTCGACGCGGAACCAGACGAATCACTTCCTGGGGCGCGGCGCGCGGCCGTCACGCGGCCGCGGCCGGGTCACGCGGATCTGGCCGGCGGCCTGAAATACTCGCGCGAGGACCTGCGTGATGTGCTCGAGCGCGCCAGCGCCCGCGAGACCGCGGCGCGAGTGGCCGCCGGCGCCATCGCCCGCAAGCTCCTGGCGCGCTACCGGATCGATGTGACCAGTCACGTGATCGAAATTGGCGGCGCCGCGCTCGTCGATCCGTTGGCCGTGCGCTTCGAGCACGCCCGGGCGCTCGCCGCCGACGATGACGTGCGGTGTGTGGATGCGGGCGTCGCGGCCGCGATGCGTCAGGTGATCGACAAAGCGAAGGAAGCAGGCGACACGGTTGGCGGCGCCTTCGAGGTGATTGCGCACGGGGTCCCGCCGGGCCTCGGCAGCTACGTGCACTGGGATCGAAAGCTGGACGGCCGCCTCGCGCAGGCCGTCATGTCGATTCCGGCCATCAAGGCCGTTGGGCTGGGCCGCGCGTCAGCCGTCGGCCATCTGCCCGGCTCGAAGGTACACGATGAGATCCTGCCCGCCGCCGGCGCCGCGTCTGGAACGGTCCCCGGCCTCCGGCGCCCGACCAACAACGCTGGCGGCCTCGAAGGCGGCGTGACCAACGGCGAAGACGTCCGCGTCACCGCGTGGATGAAGCCGATCTCGACGCTGATGAAACCGCTCCGCTCCGTCGACCTCTCGACGCTCACCGAAGCCGCCGCCGCAATCGAACGGAGCGACGTGTGCGCCGTGCCCGCGGCCGCCGTCGTCGGCGAAGCCGTCGTCGCGTTCGTGCTGGCCGATGCGCTGCTCGAGAAGCTCGGCGCCGACAGTGTCGGCGAGATCGACTCGGCGTGGGAGCGCCTGACGACCCGCCTCACCGACCGACTGACACCGCACCGGGAGCCGATCTGATGCTGCGGCCTCTCGTTCGATACGGCAGCGCGGGACTCAACCAGCCTGCCGCTGCCGTGACGACGTTCGACGAGTCGCTCGACCGGCTGATCACGGACATGGTCGACACGATGTACGCCGCGCCCGGCATTGGCCTGGCCGCACCACAGATTGGCGTCCCGCTTCGCGTCACGGTCATTGACCTCACCGCGGGCAAGAAGGGCGGCGAGTTGCTGGCGCTCATCAACCCGGAGTTCGTCGAGCGCGACGGCATGCAGCTCGAGGAAGAAGGGTGCCTGAGCCTGCCCGGCTTCAACGCGACGGTGGCGCGGCCATCGCGCGTGGTCGTGCGCGCGCTCGACCGGACGGGCAAGGAGCGCGTGATCGAAGGCACGGGCTTGCTCGCTCGCGCGCTGCAACACGAGATCGATCACCTCGACGGGCTGCTGTTTCTCGATCGGCTCCGCGGCATTCGCCGCGACCTCATCGTCAGGAAGATTCGAAAGCTCCAACGCGCCGGGCGCTGGTGATGCCGCTGCGTGTGCTCTTCTTCGGCACGCCGGCGTTCGCGGTGCCCACACTCGAGCGGCTCGTGGGCTCGCCGCACGAGGTCGTCGGCGTCATCACGCAACCGGACCGTCCCCGCGGGCGCGGACAACAGATCCAGCCTGAAGCCGTCAAGCGCGCCGCCGACGGCTGGAAGCTCCCGATCCTTCAGCCGGAGACACTCAAGGACCCGCGGTGGCTGCAATCGATCGACGCGCTCGCGCCCGACCTCGGGGTCGTGGCGGCCTACGGGCGGATTCTCCCTCAGGCACTGATCGACCTGCCACGCCTCGGGATGATCAACGTCCACGCCTCACTGCTTCCGCGCTGGCGTGGCGCCGCGCCGATTCATCGGGCCGTCATTGCGGGCGACCGGACCACCGGCGTGACGATCATGCGCGTCGTGCTCGCGCTCGACGCCGGACCCATGCTCGCGAAGGCAGAGACCGAGATCCAACCCTTCGAGACGAGCCGCGAGCTCGAGGGCCGTCTCGCAACGCTCGGCGCCGGTCTCGCCGGGGCCACGATCGACCAACTGGCCGAGGGCCCGGTGGACGAAACGCCCCAGGAGGAGCGCGAGGTGACCTACGCGGCGCGGCTCACGCGCCGCGACAGTGTGATCGACTGGGCGCGTCCCCCGGAGGTCATCCACAACCAGATACGCGGCCTGCAGCCCTGGCCACTCGCGGGCGTGGTGATGAAGGGCCGCCGCGTGATGTTTCTTCAATCGACCGTGGGCGATCCCGCGAGTCTCCAGGCCGCGCCGGGCACCGTGGTGGCTGTCGACTCGGATTCGTTTTCGGTTGCCGCGCAACCTGGCACCGTCCGGATTCTCCAGATCCAGGAAGCGGGCCGCGCGCCGATGACCGTCAAGGCGTATCTCAACGGCCGCCGCATCGCCGTCGGCGAAGTGCTGACGCCGCTGCCTGAGGCACCGGCGTGACGAGTGCACGACTGGCCGCGGCGCGAGTCTTGCTGGGCGTGGACCGCGGCCGGACGACCCTGTCGCTCGAGCTGGAGCGCCAGCGCGGCGAGCTGGATGAGGACCGCGACCGAGCGTTGCTCTTCGAGCTCGTCGCGGGCACGCTGCGCTGGCGAAACGAGCTCGACGCCCTGCTGGCCGCCTGCACCACGCGCCGGCTGGGCGGCGTCGACGCGCCGGTGCTGGCGGCGTTGAGGCTCGGGGCGTACCAGCTGGCCCATCTCGATCGCATTCCGCCGCACGCGGTCGTGCACGAAGCGGTGGAGCTCGCGCGTGAGCTTGGCCGTGCGCGCGCGACGGGCTTCGTCAACGCCGTGTTGCGGCGGTTGGCGCGCGGCCGCCCTCCGCAGGCTGTGCCTATCCGGCCGGAGCCGAACGCGTCGCGGGTCAACCAGCTCGCCTACCTCACGACCACCCTGTCGCACCCCGCCTGGCTCGCCGAGCGATGGCTCGACCGCTATGGCTTCGAGGCCGCGGAGCGCTGGTGTCAGTTCAACAACGAATCTCCCGACGTTACGCTGCGTTCTCTCGGCCGGCTCACTCCGCTCGAAGTGCTCGCGGCCCTGGCCAGGGTGGGCGTGGCGGGTGCGCCGACGCGTTGGGTACGCGACGCGATTCAGGTGCCGCCAGGATCGACAGGCCGGCTGCCGGCGGAGCTCATGCGCGAGCTCGCGATCCAGGACGAGGCGTCGCAGATCGTCGCCCACGCCCTTGGCGCGGCGCCGGGCGAGCACGTGCTCGACGCCTGCGCCGCGCCCGGCGGCAAGACCGTGGTCATCGCGAGCGACATGCGACGAGGCGGAGTGATCGTCGCCGCCGATCATCGTCCGCGCCGCCTCAGCGTGCTTCGCGCGGTGCTCGACCGCGCGGGCGTCGCCGCGCCCATCGTGCAAATCGACGCGACCCGTCCGCTTCCGTTCGGGGCCGTGTTCGACGCTGTGCTGCTGGACGCCCCGTGCTCCGGGCTCGGCACCCTGCGCCGCGATCCAGACGTGAAATGGTCGCGGCAGCCGGCTCACCTCGCCGCGTTTGCGGCCGCACAGCGCGACATGCTCGCGGCGGTCGCCTCGGTCGTGCGGCCCGGCGGCCGCCTGCTCTACTCGACCTGCTCGAGCGAGCCGGAGGAGAACGAGCAGGTCGTCAGCGCCTTTCTGGCCACTCACAGCGATTTCTCGGCCGTGCCGACCGTCCCGGGACCGGCCGTCGCCGACGCCGAGCAGCTCGTGGACGACCGCGGGTTCCTGCGCACCCTGCCCTTCCGGCACCGGCTCGACGCGTTCTATGCCGCGTTGTTGGTCAGGCGGCGAGGGGCGTAGTACACTTTTTTCGACAAATGCCCCTCGCCACGCCCAAGGCGGGCCGATCGACGCCACGCCGCGCTGCGGGATCCGACCGGCGGACGGCCACTCATCCAATTCACCGGGTCTTCAAAGCCGGGCAGACGCTCGTGTTGATCGGCGCGCTCGCCGTGACCTTCGGCGCGTTTTTCCTGACCGCGGTCCGCGTCGCCACACGTGCCCGCGAGGTCAAGGTGCCCGACATCCGCGGCAAGTCGGTCGGCGAGGCCACGACGCTCCTGGCCAGTGTCGGACTGCTGGTGCGTGAAGAGCCGCCGCGCCGCGGCGATCCCAAAGTCGCCGCCGACCACGTGATCTCGCAGGACCCCGAGGCGGGATCGGTCCTGCGCCGCCAGCGGGCGGTCCGAGTCAAGGTCAGTGACGGGCAGCGCGCGCCCGTGCTGCCCAGCGTGATCGGCCAGCCCGAGCGGACCGCCGAGCTCACGCTTCAGCAGGAAGGCATCCAGATCGCGGGGCGCGACGAGATTCGATCAGGCGATTATCCGGACGGCACTGTCATCGCGCAGGATCCGCCCGGGCGCAGCCGCTCGGCCTCGGTCACGCTGCTCGTCAATCGCGGTGAGAGCGGCGCCAGCTACGTCATGCCTGACGTCATCGGCACGCCTGGCATGCTCGCGATGGAACTGCTCCGCAAGCGAGGGCTGCGGGTCGCGCCGCTGACTTCTGTGGCCTATCCCGGCATCCCGCCAGGCATCGTCATCAGGCAAACGCCGCAAGCGGGATTTCAGATCGGTGACCGCGAGCTGATTTCGCTCGAGGTCAGCAAGTGAGCGTGCGCATCGCGCCGTCGATCCTCTCGGCCGACTTCGCGCGGCTCGCGGACGCCATCGCCCACATCGAAGCGGGCGGTGCGGACCTCGTGCACGTCGACGTGATGGACGGACACTTCGTGCCGAACATCACGATCGGCCCGCCGGTTGTGGCCGCGCTCAAGCGCGTGACGAAGCTGCCGCTCGACGTGCACCTGATGATCACCGATCCCGACCGCTACCTGGAGGCGTTTGTCCAGGCGGGCGCGTCGATGCTCACGGTGCACGCGGAGGTGCTGCCGCACCTGCATCGCACGCTGACGCAGATTCGATCGCTCGGCGTGAAGGCTGGCGTCGCGATCAACCCGTCCACGCCGGTGTCGGCCATCAGCGATGTCACGGCTCAGATGGATCACCTCCTGGTCATGTCGGTGAACCCCGGCTTTGGCGGCCAGACGTTCATTCCGCACTCGCTCGCCAAGATCACCGCCGCGCGCGAGCTGCTCGCGGCCAACGGCAGCCAGGCGGTCATCGAGGTCGATGGCGGCGTGGATCGCGAGAACGCCGCATCGATCATCCGTGCGGGCGCCTCGATCCTCGTGGCGGGCGCGTCGATCTTTGGCACCGGCGACGCCACGGAAGCCACCCGCGCGCTGCGCCGCGCTGCCGGCGCTGCGGCCTGAATGCCCATGCCCTCCTCGGTCACCACAGTGCGCGTGAGGTACGCCGAAACGGACCGCATGGGCGTCGTCTACTACGCCAACTACTTCGTCTGGTTCGAGGTCGCGCGCGCGGATTTGCTGCGCACGCTCGGCTGGACGTACCGTGAGATGGAAGACGCGGGCGTCAGGCTGCCGGTCATCGAGGCCCACTGCGACTACCGCCGGTCGGCGCGGTACGACGATGAAGTGGAAGTTCGGACGGCGGGGACGCTGATGTCGCCCGTTCGCATGGCGTTCGATTACGAGGTGCAGGTCAAGGGGCAGGCGGAAGTCACCGCGATCGGCCGCACCGTGCACGCCGCGCTCGATCGTGACGGCCGCCCGTGCCGGTTGCCGGACCGCATCCGCGAGGTTTTCGTATGAAGGCCCTCGTCACCGGCGCGGCCGGATTCATTGGCTCACATCTCTCGGCCGTGCTCGCCGCACGCGGATTCGACGTCGTCGGTCTCGATTGCTTCACGGACTACTACGGGCGCGATCTGAAGGAAGCCAACCTCGCGACGCTCGCGGACACGCGGCAGTTCCGGTTTGTCGAAGGCGCGCTCCAGACGGTCGATCTCGGCGCGCTCCTCGACGGCGTGACGCACATCTTCCACCTGGCCGCGCAGGCCGGCGTGCGGAGAAGCTGGGGTGCCGAGTTTTCGGTCTACACGTCACACAACGTCGAGGCGACACAGCGGCTCCTCGAGGCCGTGAAGACACGCAACCTCGCGCGCTTCGTCTACGCTTCCAGCTCGTCGGTCTACGGGGACCTGGTCGCGATTCCAATGCGCGAGGAATCGGCGCTCCATCCCGTGTCGCCGTACGGCGTCACGAAGCTCGCGGCGGAACACCTCTGCTACCTCTACTACGTCAATTACGGTGTGCCGACCGTGTCCCTTCGGTACTTCACCGTCTACGGCCCCCGCCAGCGGCCCGACATGGCGTTCCACAAGTTTCTGCGCGCGGCGCTGACTGGCCAGCCGATTGCCATCTACGGCGACGGCGAGCAAACCCGCGACTTCACCTTCGTCACCGACGCCGCCAGCGCGACGGCCACGGCTGGCGACCGCGGACGGCCTGGCGCCGTCTATAACATCGGCGGGGGCAGCCGAGTCACCCTCAACTCGGTGCTCGACCGCCTGGCCGGCATCACCGGCCGCAGCCTGGACATCCGCCGAGAGGACCCCCAGAAAGGCGACATGCGCGACACGTTTGCTGACACGACCCGTGCCCTCGAAGACCTCGATTTCCGGCCCACGTATACACTCGACGCAGGGCTGACCGCCGAATACGAGTGGCTGGCGGCATCGCTGAAGGGGTCGCGTCGCTGAGATGTTCCACCGTTCTTCGCTCCGCACGTTCGCTCGACGGACCTCCGCCCTCGCCGTGGCCAGCCTCTTGCTTGGCGCCGCCGCCTGCAAGAAGGACCCGAAGCTTCCGGCCGTCGGCTCGGCCGATGCCGACAAGTTTCTGTTCGATCGCGGAACGGGCGCGCTCGAGCAGAAGAAGTGGGTGGAAGCGCGCGAGTACTTCAAGAAGATCATCGACACCTATCCGCAGAGCACCTACCGTGCGGATGCCAAGCTGGGCGTGGGCGATTCATACCTCGGTGAGAAGCGGGTCGACTCGCTCATCCTGGGCGTCAACGAATTCAAGGAGTTCCTACAGTACTTCCCGCTGAACCCGAAGGCCGACTACGCGCAGTACCGGATTTGCGCGGCCGAATCGAAGCAGATGCTCAACCCTCAGCGCGACCAGACCGCGACGCGCGAGGCGCTGCGCGATTGCGATACGTTTCTGCAGAACAATCCGCAAAGCAAATACCGCGCGGAGGGCGAGGAACTGCGCCGGCTGGCGCGCGACCGCCTGTCAGAGTCGGAATTCGAGATCGGGCTGAGCTACTTCCGGCTGCGCTGGTATGTCGGCGCGATCATGCGCCTGCAGGGCGTCATCAAGGACGATCCGGATTTCTCGAAAGTCGATGCCGCGTACTTCTATCTCGGCGAGTCGTTCTACAAGAGCCTGAAGGAAGCCGAGGCGCTGCCCAACTACGCGAAGGTCGTCGAGTCGTATCCGAAGAGCCAGTACGTGCAGAAGGCCAAGGCTCGGATGGCGACGATCAAAATCAAGCACTGACCCGATCGCGCTCCCGCTCTTCGCGGCTCGACGCCAGCACCGGACCGGGGGGCGGCGCCGCCGGCCGGGCCAGCAGCGCGTTGATTCGGCGCGAGTAGTCCACGGCCGAGATCAGCGCGGCAATCGTCGCGACCCACAGCGCGATCTTGCCGACGATGAAGAACTGCTGCATTTGATGGCGGCCGAGAATCAGCACGAGAATCGCCACGACCTGCGCCACCATCTTGACCTTGCCGATGGGCGACGCCGGCAGCGTCTGACCACGCGCGTGCGCGATGCTGCGCAACACCGTGACCGAGAACTCCCGCCCCAGGATCACCGCGACCATCCACGCCGGCGCGAGCTCCATCTGGACGAGCGAGATGAGTGCGGCGGTGACCAGGAGCTTGTCGGCGAGCGGATCCATCCACTGACCGAAATCGGTGACCTGCTTGCGGCGCCGCGCGAGGTACCCGTCGAGCCAGTCCGTCAGCGAGGCCACCCCGAAGATGGCCGCGCCGAGCAGCTCCTTGCTGACACCCAGGAATGACCACTCCCTGGTCGTGAGCAGCACGACAACGAGCAGGGGGACGAGGAAGATACGTCCGAGCGTGATCGCGTTCGGCAGGTTCAAGACGAGCCCTCACTGATTGTACGACAGGTGCTGTTATGATGATCGGCTGACATGAAAGCTATCCTCCTGGCCGGTGGACAAGGGACGCGACTGCGACCGCTCACGCTGCACACGCCCAAGCCCATCGTGCCGATCTTCGACCGCCCGTTTCTCCGGTACCAGATCGAGCTCCTGCGTCAGGTGCCGGAAATCGACGAGGTCGTGCTCAGCCTCAACTACCAGCCGCGGAGGATCGAAGAGGTCTTCGGCGACGGGTCGGACCTGGGCGTCCATCTCCGCTACGTCGTTGAGCCCACCCCGCTCGGGACGGGCGGCGCCATCCGGTTTGCCGCGGGCGACCGGCTCCGCGAGCCCATCGTCGTGTTCAACGGCGACGTGTTGACGGCGGTGGACCTGCCGGCCGTGCTGAGGCTCCATCGCGAGCGGCAGGCCAAGGCGACGATCGTGCTGACGCCGGTCGACAACCCGTCGGCCTACGGGCTGGTCGAGACTGATGCCGAGGGCAACATCCTCGCGTTTCTCGAGAAGCCGTCGGCCGATCAGATCCGCTGCAACACGATCAATGCCGGCATCTACGTGCTCGAGCCGGACACGCTCGAGCGCGTGCCCAGGGACACGAACTACTCGATCGAGCGCGCGTACTTCCCGTCGCTGATTCAGGACCGGGCGCGCTTCGTCGCGCACATCGACCGCGGCTACTGGATCGACATCGGCACGCCGGAGAAATACCGCCAGGCGCACCGCGACATCATGGACGGCCGGTTTGTCGCGACGCCCTTCGCCGGGCGTCCCGGCCAGGCGATCGTGGCGGCAGACGTGCGCGTCGACGAAGGCGCGATCCTCGACGGGCCGTGCTTCATCGATGCCGGCGTCACCATCAGGCGGGGCGCGCGCATCGGTCCCTACAGCGTCATCGGCCATCACTGCCACATCGCCGAGGACGCCGTCGTCGAGGGCGCGATCCTCTGGCCGAACACGTGGGTCGACAGCGAAGCGCGCCTCACCGGCACCATGGCCGGTCGCCACTGCCACTTCGGCCGCAACGTCACGATCGGCCCGGCGCTGTTTGGTGACAAGTCGGTGGTGACTGACTACTCGCAATCGTGACAGGCTAAGATCAGGCCCCCGGGACATGGCCCCAGGCCCCAGCAGGCCATGCCCTTCAGCGTGGCGCCTGCTTCCTTGGGCCAGGGGCCGAATGCCTTGGGCCTAGTCTTCTATGAGCCTTTCAAAAGAGATCTTTAAAGCCTACGACGTCCGCGGCATCTACCCGACCGAGTTCGACGAGACCACGGCGCACGACATCGGCCGCGCGTTCGTGGCGTATCTCGACGCCAGGCGGATCGGCGTGTCGCGCGACATGCGCTTGTCGTCGCCGGCGCTCGCGGCGGCGTTTATAGCCGGTGCGCGCGAGCAGGGCGCGGACGTCGTCGACTACGGGATGTGCGCGACTGACATGATGTACTTCGGCGTCGTGTACGACGGGCTCGACGGCGGCGCGCAGATCACGGCCTCGCACAACCCGAAGGAATACAACGGCGTCAAGATGGTGCGGCGCGAAGCCTTCCCGCTCTCGGGCGACGCAGGCATCGGCGAGATCGCCGAGATGGTCATGAGCAAGTCCATCCCGGCGCCTTCCAGGCGAGCCGGCGGCCTCGAGTCGCGGAGCCTCATCGACGAGTACGTGACGAAGGTCCTGTCGTTCGTCGATCCCGCGTCGATCGCGCCGTTCAACGTCGTGCTCGACGCCGGCAGCGGCATGGGCGGGCTCGTCGCGCCGCGGCTCTTCGATCGTCTCGCGTGCAGGACGACGAGGCTGTGTTTCGAGATCGACGGCCGGTTTCCCAACCACGAAGCGAATCCCCTTATCGAAGAGAACCGTCGCGACATCATCGAGCGCGTGAAAGCGACGAAGGCGGACGTCGGCATCGCGTGGGATGGTGACGCCGACCGGTGCTTCTTCATCGACGGCACGGGCGAGTTCATCGCCGGCGATTTCGTCACGGCGCTGCTCGCGCACGCCTTTTTGCTCCGCTCACCGGGCGCGAAGATCGTCTACGACGTGCGCGCGAGCTACGCGGTCAAGGACACCGTCGCCGAATCGCGCGGCACCGCGCTCATGAACCGCGTCGGCCACGCGTTCATCAAGCGCCGCATGCGCGAGGAAGACGCGGTTTTTGGCGGCGAAGTGACGGGACACTACTACTTCCGCGACTTCTACTACTGCGACAACGGCTTCATCCCCGCGCTGCTGATCCTCGACTTGATGTCGAAGAAGCGCATGACGCTCGCCGATCTGCTCGAGCCGTTCCGTGACAAGTACTTCATCTCCGGCGAAATCAACACCCGCGTGAGCGACATGGCGACGGTGCAGGCGCGCCTCAAGGATCTCCAGTTGAAGTACCACGACGCGCACACCTACATGCTCGACGGGTTCTCCGCGGAGTTCGACGAGTGGCACTTCAACGTCCGTGCGTCGAACACGGAGCCGATGCTCCGCCTGAATCTCGAGGCCACGACGCCGGCGATGATGGCGCAGCGGCGGGACGAGGTGCTACGGGTGATTCGAACCTAGTCGTACCTGTCGTACGACTCGTCCGTCGCGCTAGAATGAACTGTCGTCGTGCGGGCTTAGCATAGTGGTAATGCTCTGGCTTCCCAAGCCAGCTAGACGGGTTCGATTCCCGTAGCCCGCTCCACCTATCCCCTAGACACTGTTCACGTTAGCGATTTCACGATCTTCCGTCTCCACTATTTCTCCACGCGCGGACCCAAGATCCGTGCGCGTGCCACTGGCCCCGGCACATGGTCGCCAGCGACGTCAACACATAGTCGGCGAGCCCTCGCCGTCACGACAACTTCCATGCAACCCTCCCCGCGCTTGCCGAGCTCCAGTGGAGCGAAGCGAAATACCAACCGCGGCGCAACGCCAAGTAGTTGCGCAGGTCGTCGCGGGAGTCATCACCTACGGCGTAGTATGCTACTATGTAGTAGACACGCCCCCCCGTTGACACCGGACCTTCTGACGTTTGTTGAAACCAGCGTCTTCACGAGGCGCGTGCAGGCACTCGGGCTCGAAGGCTCCTTGCAGCGCCTGCAGGCCGAGTTGCTGGCGAATCCCGAAGCAGGCGATGTCGAGCCGGGAACCGGCGGGTTGCGGAAGATCCGGATTGCCGATCCGTCGCGTGGAAAAGGGAAACGTGGCGGTGCCCGGTGCACTATCTCTGGCTTCAACACAAGGGCGGATCTATCTGGTTTTCGTGTACGCGAAGAACGAGGCGACGACGCTCACGGCCGCTCAGAAATCGCAGCTGCGCGAGATCGCGACCAAGATTCGAATCGAAGTGTGAGGGGAGCGATGAAGACTGAGACGTTCGCAGAGTTGGTTGACTCGATGAACGAGGCGCTCGACCACGCGCGCGGCAAGCGGAGCCTGCGTACGACGATGCTGCCCCGGCCGCCGGCGCCGTTCAACAGCCGAGCCGTCAAACGCGTCCGGGCGCAGCTCAACGCGTCGCAAGCGGTGTTTGCCTCTTACCTGAACGTGAGTGCCAAGCTTGTTCAAGCGTGGGAGGCGGGCCGGCGGAAACCGGAAGGCCCGGCGCTTGTGCTCCTTCACATCGCCGCGAGCCAGCCGGGGGTGATCGAGACGCTTCGGCAACCGGTGACCAACAGAAATCGACAACGGCGCCAAGTCACAACAACGCCGCGCCACGCCTTTGCGGGCTGAGCGAGCACCAGCAGCCCGCTCCACCTTTCGCCCGGCGGAGTAAAATTGCGGCGTCACACCGCAATGGCGATCGCATCGCTCACCGCCCGCCGGCCTGCCGTTTCTTTCTCCAAGAAGGCGTGACGAGATTCCAGGCATGAGCGACACACATCACGCAATCGAGGCCGTGTGGAAGATCGAGTCCACGCGACTCATCGCAGGGATCGCCCGCGTGACCCGCGACATCGGCATTGCTGAAGAACTCGCTCAGGATGCGCTCGTTGCCGCGCTCGAACGATGGCCCGACGAAGGGATCCCGGAAAAACCTGCCGCGTGGCTGATGACCGCGGCCAAGCGGCGCGCCATCGACGCGCTGCGCCGTGGCCGGATGATGGAACTCAAGCATGGAGAGATTGTCCGAGCGCTGGAATTCGAGGAGCAGCGGCTGGGTGACGCCATGGATCACGCTCTGGACCAGGTCATCGATGATGATGTCCTCCGCCTCATCTTTACCGCCTGCCATCCGGTGCTGGCCATCGAGGGGCGCGTTGCGCTGACCCTGCGCGTGGCCTGCGGCCTCACCACGGCCGAGATTGCCCGGTCTTTCCTGGTGCCGGAGAAGACGCTGGGCCAACGCATCTTTCGAGCCAAGAAGACACTGTCCGAGGCTCACGTTCCCTTCGAGACGCCGCGCGGCGACGAGCTGAGACAGCGGCTCGCCTCCGTGCTGTCCGTGGTGTACCTGATCTTCAACGAGGGATACACCGCCACCGCGGGCGATGAATGGATGCGGGCCGCGCTTTGTGAAGACGCGCTCCGCCTTGGACGCATGCTGGCGCAGCTGCTGTCCGGGGAGCCCGCGGTGCATGGTCTGCTGGCGCTGATGGAGTTGCACGCATCGCGCAACGCCGCGCGTCGCGGGCCAGCCGGAGAAGCTGTTCTTCTGCCGGAGCAGGACCGTTCGTTGTGGGACCAGGCGCAGATTCAGCGAGGCCTGGCTGCACTCGAGCGAGCGCAGCAGCTGGGTGGCGGCGCCCAGAGTTACGCCCTGCAGGCGGCGATCGCTGCGTGTCATGCGCGAGCCCACACCCCCGCGGAGACCGACTGGGAGAGGATCGTGCTTCTCTATGACGCCCTGCTGCAGATCAGCCCGTCTCCCATCGTCGGGCTGAATCGCGCGGTCGCCGTCGGAATGGCACACGGGCCAGCCGCCGGGCTCCGTGCGCTGGATGCGCTCGCGGCTGAGCCCGCGCTGGCCAACTACCATCTGCTACCGAGCGTCAGGGGAGATCTGCTTGTAAAGCTGGGGCGATATGCCGAAGCCCGCGACGAGCTGCAACGTGCAATCGCCATGACGGACAACGTCCGGGAGCACGAATTGCTGTCGAGAAAACTCAAACAGGCAGTCTTCATCGATTGAGACAAGAAATCCTGGGCCCTTTGTAGAATTCGCGTCAGTCCATTCGTCGACATTATGAAGGCCAGTCAGATCGGCCGTCCGAAGACCGAGACAGGATAAAGGGAGAAACTATGCCGCACTATTTGGTGACGGGGATCCTCCCCGACAACTTCGACCCGTCCACAGTGGACGCGGCGACGGTACGCGATATCAACGTGCTCAACGACGAATTGGAAGCGGCGGGTGCCAGGATCTTCGCTGGCGGCCTCAGCGCAGCCAGCCAGGCGAAATCGCTGCGGGCACAGCCGAATGGCGAAGTGCTCATCACCGACGGCCCGTATCTGGAAGCCAAGGAGCACGTTGGTGGTTTTACGATCATCGAAGCCGCTGACATGGACGAGGCGGTGGCGTGGGCCCGCAAGACGGTCATCGCCTGCCGGACGCCGGTAGAGTTGCGCGAGATCCCGTACAGCAACCTGCCGAACGGCACACCTCACCCATCGCGCCAGCAACGGCGCAAGCCGTGAGCCGCCTCTAGAGGATTTTCGAGTTGCGTGTGGTGCTTCGGATTCGCCCTCCGGCTCGACGAGCCGGAAAAACGGCGCTCCAGGGCGCTCGTCCCGGCGTACTCAGGTTGGGTCCCGGACACCCAACCTTCGGTCGCCCCCACACGCAACTCGAAACTCGGCCAGAAGCTCGCGAAGCGACGCGGCGTGAGGGCGCCAATCTGGCGCCCCCACTTCCACCGCGCACACATCAGTGACGCGACGGGCTCGCGTGCACGTGTGAAGCTATCGGCGTGACCGCACTCGTCCCGTTGCCATTGACCTTTACCACTGTTTGCATCCACGGGTGAATGCAGCACATGAACTTGTGCGATCCGGCCGGCAGTGCGGATGTGCCCGCTGTCGCGCCGCTGTCGAAGTCCTGGTAGTCCAGATAGACGTTGTTGATGGTCTCCGGGGCGAGGACGCCGGGGGATCCGCACTCGGGCACCGTCGGCTCTCCGAAATTGAGTGCGGGGATGATCCCGCCGCCGAAATTCGCGACCTCGGTCCACGTGTGGAACTCGCCGCCGAGGTTCTGCAGCTGGATGTGCTTGCCCACCGGCAGGTCGAAGCTCTGGGGATCGAATCGCCAGAGCGGGTGACTGAGGTGTTTGCTGAGGTAGTCGAGGAACGCAAAGATGTCGACCTTGCCATTCGGCTGCTGACAGATGGTCGGATCCTGAAAGAACACGTTGAATGACGGCGTGCAGGAGTCACGGACGTTGACCACCTTCGAGTCGTCAAGCGCCGGCGCCGCCGGTACGGCACTGACGTGTGCGCTGACACCGCCGGCGACGATCCAGAACGCGACCATTCCGACGAACAGCACGGGCATTCCTCTTCGAGAGAGCATGGCGCCTCCTTTGTGCGAATGAACGGCCCCGAACATACACCCTTGTGGTCTCGATCGCGTAATATGCTCACAGCGTGACTAAAATGCCCGCGACCGCCAGGCTGGCCGAATTCGAACTGCTCGTCATGGTGGCCGCGATCCGGCTGGGGGCCGACGAGGCCCATGCGGTGTCGATCGCCGCGGACATCACGGAGCGTACCGGCCGGGGCGTCCGGCGCGCGAATGTGTATATGACGCTGCAGCGGCTCGAAGAAAAAGGTCTGCTGGCGACGGCTCTTGGAGACGCGCGCCCCGAACGGGGCGGGAAACCGCGCCGGCTGGTGACGCCGACGCCTGAAGGCGTGGCGGCCGTGCGGGCCACTGTGTCGGCGATCCACGCGATGACCCGCGGAGTGAGGATATGACCGCACCGCGATGGACGACTGCCCTGCTCCGCCGAATGGCGGAACCGCACGAGGCGGAGATTCTCGTCGGCGACCTGGAGGAGGCGCATCGCGCACGCGTGGCCAGGCGCGGCGCCCTCGTCGCCACGATCCTCACCGCCTTTGAAACGGTCGACGTCGCCTTCGTGCTCGTGCGTCGACGAGTTCGCGTGCCGCGCCCGACCGTGTCGTGGCTCGATCTGAAACTCGGCCTGCGGATGCTCGTCCGCTATCCCGTGCTCACCATCGTCGGCGGCGCGGGCCTCACGTTCGCGATCGCCATCGGCGCCGCGGTCTTTGCGTTCATCTCGCTGCTGCTGTGGCCGTCGCTGCCGCTGCCTGAGGGCGATCGGATCGTGCGAGTGCTCCTCTACGACGACTCGACGAACCAATATGAGGGCCGCATCACCGCAGACTATCTTCGCTGGCGCGGCACGACAACGACGCTGACGGACCTCGGCGCGGGCCGCCCCTTCAACCGGAATCTGACCTTCCGAGACGCGTCGATCGCCGTATCAGGCGCCGAGGTGACCGCATCGACCTTCGATCTAGTCAGAGTCGCGCCGACCATGGGCCGCGCGCTGACCGACGACGATGCTCACCCGGCCGCGCCGCCGGTGATCGTCATTGGCCACGCCCTTTGGCAGAAGTTCTTTGGCGGAGACCCTGCCGTCGTCGGACAGAGCGTCATCCTCGGCGAGACGTACCGAACGATCGTCGGCGTCATGCCCGAAGGCTTCAAGTTCCCTGTGTCGCATGACGCGTGGGTGCCGTTGCAGATCGACGAGGCGGTCGCGGCGCCCCGCGCGGGCGCCACGTTGACCGTGTGGGCCCGGCTGACACGCGGTGCCGACCTCGAAAGCGCCACGACGGAGTTGGCCACGCTTCAGGCGCGCGCAGCCGCCGACTGGCCGGAGACGCACGCACACCTGCGTGCTGAAGTGAAGGGGTTCGCCGCCTCCGAGAGGAACATCGACCCCATCCAGCGTCTGCAGATCGGTTCTGTCAACCTCGGCGTCGGGTTGCTGATCCTGCTCATCAGCGGCAACGTCGCGCTCTTGATGTTCGCTCGCGCGGCGACACGTGAATCCGAGATCCTCGTTCGCACGGCGCTCGGAGCGAGCCGCAGGCGACTGATCGTGCAGTTCTTCTCGGAGGCGCTGTTGCTGAGCGGCCTCGCTCTCGTCCTCGGTCTCTTCGCCGCCGAGGCCTTCCTTCGGATGGGCATCGAGTACGACGCGGCCGATGCCGCCGCCTTCGGCCGATCGCTGCCCTTCTGGTTCTATCAACCGCTGCCGCCCCTCTCGATCGCGTACGCGTGCAGCCTCGCATTGTGTTCGGCGCTCGTCACGGGCGTCCTTCCGGCGGTCAAGGTGACGCGCGGGCTCTCGTCGCGCCTGCGTGAAGGCACCGCGGGCGGAGGTGGGTTGAGATTCGGCGGCGTCTGGACGGTGGTGATCGTCGCGCAGATTGCGGTCACCACGACGTTCCCCATGATCACGTTCATCGGCATCCGCGAGCGGTTCAAGCAAGACCCGATCGGCATCGGCGTGCCGGACGCGCAGGTACTGTCGGCGCGGCTGACGCGCGACCGCGACATCCCGCTCGAACGCTACACCGCTGCCGTGCGTCAGGTGCGCGATCGGCTGCGGTCGGTGCCTGGGGTGAGCCGTGTCACGCTGGCCGACACCTTGCCCCTGACGAGCCAGGAGCATTGGTTGATCGAAGTGGATGAGGGCGGCGCGGCCCCGACCGAGCCGGATTTCGCCGGCCGTTATCGCATCAGCAGCGACGCCGTCGACTCGGAGTTTTTCGCAGCCTTCGACGCGGTACCGCTCGCGGGGCGGCTCTTCACCCCGAGCGACTATGTCGACCGATCGCGCACAGCCATCGCGAACCAATCGTTCGTCAACCTGGTCTTGGGAGGCCGGAATCCGATTGGCCGGCGCGTTCGCTACTGGAACAGAACCGGCCAGGGCGCGGTGGCGTCAGGACCCGCACCGCCGTGGATCGAGATCGTCGGGCTCGTCCGCGACCTGGGCATGGGCTCCCTGCCCGACCCGCAAACCGCGGGCTTGTACCGTCCGCTCGACCTTTCGGCGAGATCGTCGATGCTGCTGGGCGTTCGCCTGGCCGGCGCTGAAGATTCCCCGGCGGTCTCGAGCGCGCTCGGCCAGCTCTCCCGGCAGGCGGACACGACGCTCCGCGTCACCGAGGTGCAGTCGCTCGATCGGATTACCGCGAACGCCATTCGTGAAGTCGATTTCTGGCTGCGTCTGGGAACCGCGCTGAGCGTGTCGGGGCTGATGCTGTCGCTGACCGGCATCTACGCCGTGATGTCGTTCACGGTCTCTCGACGCACTCGAGAGATCGGCATTCGGATCGCGTTGGGGTCGAACGGCGCGCGGGTCGTGCTGGCGGTCCTTCGCAGGCCGCTCCTCCAGGTGGTCGCCGGCGTGATCGCCGGAACGTTCCTGACGCTCATGCTCTCCAGCGACTTTACGCTCGTCGTGAAGCCGAGCTGGGCCGGCGCGCTGGCTGGCTTTGCCGTCGTCATGTTCGGCCTGTGCCTGCTGGCGTGCCTTGCGCCTGTCCGGCGAGCGCTTCGGGTGGATCCAATCTCGGCGCTGCGCACGGAGTAGGGATCTTATTTCTGTAGGGCGGTGGCCCAGTTGACGACGACCGTGAACGGTCGGGACGGAGGCTGCGCGCCGGTCGGAATGACGAGCAGGAAGCGGCGCCCATCTTTGGTAACGGCGTAGTTGTCTGCCTTCGCATCGAAGAGGGGCGTTGGATTCGAATGGCCCAGGGTCGGCGACCCGGCAAACCGCACGGCCATCAACTTTTTGTCGGCGAGATAGTAAAGCTCGCTGTCGTCGCGTCCCCATCGCGGCTGTCCGCCTCCAGCCGTTGAGATGTGAACCTTGTGGACGCGATCCGGAAAGCTGGTCACGAAGACTTCGCCTGCTGACACGTACGCCATCCATCGTCCGCCTGGAGCCACGCGACCGTCGCTCACGCCGGCGGGCGTGCGGAGGAAGTCCGACTGGGCCTTCGCCTGAGAGATCGTGAACACCCCGATGTCGTCGTGTGGGAAATCGCCACTCTGGTAGACGATGCGGTCATCGTCCGACCAGTCGGTGACGATCGTGGCCCTGATCGAGTCAAAGAGCTGAGTAGCATTCTCTCTGGCCCCCACGGCCTGCCGGTATGGGGTCAGGGTGCCGTCGCGCATCGACGAGAAGGCCACGCTCGCGCCGTCGGGAGAATAGATCGGCCAAATCGAAAACACGTCTGATGTGAACTGGTCCTTGGTGCCTTGCTGGAGGTCGACCAGAAAGATGGCCGGATTGCCCGACGGCCTCAGTTGCTCAACGGCGGCGCTCGAGCCGCTGGGATCGCTGGGATCGAGGGCGATGCGACCGTAATTGTCGATCGGCATCGCCGTCGCGCTCTGACGGCCATCTCGCTCGAACCACACGAGTCTCGAGGTCGGCTGCGCGTCGCCTCCCCAATACGCAAGCACACCGCTTGTCGAAACGGAGAAGGCTCCTCCCGTCCCGGCTCCGGCGTTCAGCACGCCTTCCGCGACGCGAACGGGCTCGCCGGAGGTCTGCAGCCTGGCGGCGTCGAATGCCTGGGCCATCAGCGTTCCGCCATTCGCGAAGAGCAGATAGCCGGGCGAGCCGTAGGCCAGGCTCGAGACGCCAGACGACTTCGGCCAACCTAGCAGACGGCTGCCCTGCGTCGTGCCCAACGTTCTAACGTCGATGCCACCTCCATCCGGGGTGGTCACGACGTACACGAAGTGCCGTCCGTCCGGCAGGAAATACGGCCACAGGTGGCCAGTCTCGCCGCCGGCCCGATCCACGAGGGTCTCGACCGTAACAGGACCGCCAGTTGCCTTCACGCGCTTCAGGCCGCCGGTACCGCGCTGTTCGGCGACAAAGAGGATGTCTCCCGTGCTGTTCCACGTCGCCTGATGCGTCGGGCCGCCATCTTCGCAGATCGACTGAGGCGGGCCACCTCGAATCGACACGGTCTGGATCTTCCCGTCAGCGAAGAAACCCAGCGATTGACTGTCGGGATTCCAAAACGGGCCATCCGCGCCTTCAGTACCCGGGACGACGCGGCTCGTGAGCGACTCCCGGACGCGCAGCCAAATCATTTGCTTGCCGTCCTTGACGGCGGCGAGAAAGGCGATCGTGGCACCGTCGGGCGATACCGCAAGCACGGCGCTGTCGTGCGGGCGTTTGAAGGCGCCGCCATCGGGTGGATACACCTCGTACGTCAAGCTCGGCGCGATCGGCACGGGGCGCAAGAAGATGAACATCAAGAGGAGGAGGCCCGCGCCGACGGACACGAGCGCCGCCGCCCAGACGAAGCGCGCGCGCGGCGCCGACCTGAGACCCTTGCGCGTGGCGTCGACGATCGACGAGGACGGCTCTGACAGTGCGTCCTCCAGATCGATCCGGACATCGGCGATCGCGTGCGCGCGTCGCCGTGGATCCTTCTGCAGACACCGTCGCAGGATCCGCCGGACCGCTGGCGCCGTGCCCTCCGGAAGCGTGGCCCAGTCGGGATCACGATCGAGGATCGCGGCCAGCGTCTCGGCCTGCGTCTCGTGCGCGAATGGTCCGCGGCCGGTGAGCATCTCGAAGAGGACACATCCAAAAGCCCAGACGTCCGTTCGGTTGTCAGTGGCTTTGCCGCGAACCTGTTCCGGACTCATGTACGGCGCGGTGCCAACCAGGACGCCACTGCCTGTTGCCGAGTCGACGCGCGCGGCGGTGTCCGCCGGACGCTCAGAGGCCGGAGCCGCCTCGGCCTGCGCGAGGCCAAAGTCGAGGACCTTGACGACGCCCGCCGCCGTGAATTTGATGTTCGCCGGCTTCAGATCGCGGTGAACGATCCCTTTCTCATGCGTTGCCTCGAGGGCTTCGGCGATTTGCCGCGCGATGTCGAGGGACTCTGCGATGGGGACCGGGCCGTGACCGAGGCGATCGGCCAGCGTTGGCCCCTCGACGAGCTCGAGCACCAGCGCCTGAATGCCATCGGTCTTCTCGAGGCCGTAGATCGCGCCGATGTGCGGGTGATTGAGCGAGGCAAGAATGCGCGCTTCGCGATCGAATCGCGCGAGGCGGTCCGGATCGCTCGTGAACGCCGGTGGGAGGACCTTGATGGCGACGTCGCGGCCAAGCGCGCCGTCGTGGGCGCGATAGACGTCACCCATGCCACCGGCGCCGAGCAGTGCGCGAACGGTGTACTGGCCGAAGTGCTGACCGACGGCGGAGGGGCCCGCACCAAGCTTCACGCTCGGAAAGGCGGGCGTGCTCAAGAACGCTTCTGCGCGCGCGTCGAGGGCGAGCAATGACTCAACGTCCTCGCGCAGCGCGTCGTCTTCACCGCACGCGTCAGTCAGGAACGCGGAGCGCTCCACGAGCTCGCGCGCAGCGGCCGCGTGATAAAGCCGTTCGACCTCCGACCAACGTTCTGGCGTCATCGGCTCGCGGCGCGGTGGGCGATGGCGAGTGGCCTCATCTTACGCCTTCGCGGGCGATCACACCGGAAACTGGGCTAACATGCATGCGCGGTCCCCGTTGACCAATGAGCTGAACGCGCCCGCCTCCGATCACGCGGTGACCCGGCTCCTGCTCGCCTGGGGCGGCGGCGATCAGACAGCGTTCGAGCAACTCATTCCCATCGTCCACGACGAGCTGAGGCGGCTGGCGCGCGGGCAAATGCGCAACGAGCGGCCGGGACACACACTGCAACCCACGGCCCTCGTTCATGAGGCGTATCTGCGCCTTGTCGACGTCCGCAACATCCCGTGGAAGGATCGATCGCACTTTTTCGCGATCGCCGCCAGGTCGATGCGCCAGATCCTTGTGGAGTTCGCGCGGTCCCGCCGATTTCAGAAGCGCGGCGGCGGAGCGGAGATCCTGACGCTGGACACCGAGCTCGCGGGACTCGAACGAGGCAAAGATCTCGTGGCGCTCGACGACGCCCTCCAGCAGCTGGCGACGTTCGATGCCCGCAAAGCTCAGATCGTCGAGTTGCGGTTCTTTGGCGGCTTGAACATCGACGAGACGGCCGACGCCCTCGACGTCTCGCCAAAGACCGTCGTGCGCGACTGGAAGCTCGCCAAGGTGTGGCTGCTGCGCGAGCTCACGAGGGCTTAGCCATCTGCGCCCGCCGCCGGCGCAATGCCGCGGCGAGTCCCGCCATGCCGGAACCGAGGAGCGTCAGTGACGCAGGCTCCGGTACCGCGTTCAGGTTCACGGTTCCAGTGGACACATAGGTGGCCGTCGGGCTGATGTCGGTCTGGCGGAGCGTCGTCAGAGCCAGAAACCCTGTTCCGCTGGCGCCAAAGAACGCACCGGTCCCTGACGCGACGTTGAAGGGCGCATTCTCGGTGACGGTTCGAAATCCCGTCGCAGGATCTATAGCCGGCGGTGTCGAGAACGCGTTGCTCGTCAGCGTGCCCGTGAAGCTGCCCACGCTACCGAAATCGAACGTCACGATGCCGGTGAGCGAGCTGCCGCTGAGCACATGGACGACGAAGTCATACGAAAAGGTGCCGGGTCCGAAGGGCGATAGCACCGGTTGCGTGCTGGCCCCCGTCACTTCGATGTTCGGAAACGGCGAAACGAACTGCTGAATGCCGCTGTTGGCCAGCGAAATCGCAATGGGCGTGGCGGCTGCGGGCGCACTGACGCTGAGCGCAGTCAACAGCAATCCGGCGATGATGGCCGGCGAAGTCAGTAGCTTGCGCGTCGCGGCCGAGGGTCTGTCCGGCATGAGGATGCTCCTTCCGAGGATCACCAACGGATGATGCCGACGCACGGGACGGTTGCGTCGCACACCGGGTAATGCGAGAAGGCTCGCGGAATCCGGTCATCGGACCGGAGGAGGGCGAGCTGAGCCGCTCCGGATTCGTTCTGCGAGGCAATAATGTTCGTCATGCTTCGACTCGTCCTCGGCGTGCTCATCGTCATTGCGGTAGCCGGCGCTCAGGCGCCGCAGCCAAACGGCGGCGGCGTGACGCCGGGTGTCCTTCCCGACCGGTGGCAAGTGAGCGGGCCAGACTGCCCGCCGGATCCGCACTTCCAGGTGCACGAGTACAACCCTGATCTCGTCATCCTTCGGGAGTCGGGCTGCTCGAACTACGAGAAACCGTTTCTCTACCTGATCTTTGGCAAGGCCAGGATCCTCATGCTCGACACCGGCGCCGGTCGCACCGACGTCGATCAGGTGGTCCAGGGCGTTATCGCCGGCTGGCGACAGCGAAACGGACGCGACGCGATGCCCCTCATCGTCGCGCACACGCACGCACACGGGGATCACATCTCGGGCGACGCACAACTGAAGCTGCTCCCGTCGACCACCGTCGTCGGCCTCACGCCGGCGGCGGTGCAAACCTTCTTTGGTTTCAAGACATGGCCAGAGGAGATCCTCACCTTCGATCTCGGCGAGCGGACGGTCGATCTGATTCCGATTCCCGGACACGAGCCGTCATCGGTCGCGTTCTACGACCGGCAGACCGGCCTCCTGTTCACGGGCGACTCACTCTACCCAGGCCGGCTGTATGTGAGGGACGGTGCTGCGTTCACGCGAAGCATTCAGAGACTCGTGGATTTCACGCGCGGCAAGATCGTGACGCACGTCCTCGGCAACCACATCGAAGAGACGCGCACGCCCTATCTCGACTACCCCGTCGGCACGAAGTACCAGCCGGACGAGCATCAGCTGCAGCTCGGCCGCGGCGAGCTCCTGGAGCTGAGCGAAGCGCTTCGCGCGATGAACGGCACGATCGTGCGAATGGCGATGCGCGATTTCACGATCTGGCCGCAGTAACGCGCCGCCTGAGCGGGCTTCGGAGGCGAAGGCGGGCTGACATTTGTTCGTGTCGGGCGTGACTCCCGGGCGCGTCGACGTCGAGACCACTGACCCGGCGGGGATCTCGCCGCGGCCTCACTTTTGCAAGAATTCGTGGGCTTTCCCCACTCGGAGAACTCGATGATTCGCGGGAGCAAGGTCCTTGCGCGATTGGCCGGTGCCTGCCTGATGAGCACCATCGTCTCGGTGCCGGCGGCGGCCTCGACCATTACTTTGACCGGCGGCGATTCCGGCGAGGGCTACGCGCCGCTCGGGACCACGTTTGCCGCGGTCAATCTGGGCGAAGCGGCGGCGTTTGTCGTCCAGGGCGTCACCTTCGCGGTCAGCGACCCTCGCATCACGCTCAGTGCGGTGACGATTCCGAATGGCTCCGAGAACGTCGCGTCCCTTGGCGCGAGTGCGAATGACGTCAGCCTCCAGTCCGTCTTTCATTCGAGCGTCGTGAATCTCGGCCCGATAACGGTCACCGTCACGGGCCTGACGGCCGGTGCCACCTACCAGTTCGACTTCTTCGTGGGATATCAGGGCGCCGGGCGGACGGAACAATTCAGCAGCGCCGGTCTGGCAACCGTTACCGACAGCCTCGTGTACCCGACCGTCGGCGTCCCCGGGCCTGCCATGGACGTCCGGCAGCTGGTGGTGCCGAACGCGGCGGGCACGATCGTGACGACGATCTCGATCACCAGCCCGGCTGCTGACTTTGGTACGTCTCTGAACGGACTCTCGATCACGACGTCGCCTGCGTCCGGACCTGTCGTTCCCGAACCTGCGTCGCTGCTGCTGGTTGGCACCGGCATCATCTCCGCGTTGGCCCGGCGTCGCTCCAAAGGCCTCGCCCCCCGCTGACAGACCGTTCTCGAACGAGGACGGCAACTCTCCCTCGGCCTGCCGGATTGCGCGGGCCTGTGGTCGGCACCAGCCTTGCACTATTCCCTTCTGGGCCGGCATCAACCGGAGGTGATCTGTCGGCCGGAAGAGGTCAGGGAATCATGAAGTCGATTATTCGCTCCGCGTTCATCTTGTGTTCATTTCTCCTCGTCAGCGGATCCGCTCAGGCGCAAGTCATGGATCGCATGACGTTCACGACGTCCTTCCCGTTCGTCGCCGCGGGCAAGACACTCCCGGCCGGCACTTACACCATCGAGCCCGTCGGCAATACTCCCGCGGTGGTTGCGCTCACGAGCGATCGCCGCACGTTCATCCTGATGGAGATTGACCCGGCGTCGCTCCCGCGCGGCGACAGCGAGCGCATCACTTCCGAAGTGCTCTTTATGAAGCTCGAGGACGGCCAACTCGCGCTCAGCGAGGTGCGCGACGAGGGCATGCAGAACGTCGCTGATATCGCGTGGACCGCGTTGCGTCATGGCGGCGAGGCCGCGGCCGCGCCGGCCGTGCATGACGTCAAGGTGCCGGCGGCAACAGAGCGCCGCTGAGCTACCGCACCACGCGAAACGCCACGAGCCGGCGCTCGGTGTCCGCGCCGTGGCTCGCCGTCACGTCCAGGACGTAGTCGGCGGGCGCCAACGGTCCCAGGTTGACATCGGCGGCGAGCACCGTGCCGCTCGTGGCGGTCCGTTCGGTCAGCGTCGCCTCGATCGGCAGCGGCTGCCCGCGGCGATCGAGCAGGCGCGCGGACCGTTGATCGAGCGATGACACGATCGGCCACTCGATGTGCACGCGCTCCGTGCGCCGGAACTCGAGATCCGCGACGGGCTTGAGCGCGGACTGCGCGGAAGGCGTCCCGCGGAAGAAAAGCGCGTCGCCCAGCACCGCGCCGGCGGGCGGCTTGATCTCCAGATGATCGTCGATCGAGCTGTCGCGGCCGTCCACGCGCACGAGCACCTTCCACGGCCCCCGTCCGAAGCCGAGCGGCACTTTCACGCTGAGGACGCGCGTTCCCGGTTCGAGGCGCCCTTTGATCGTGCCGAGCGCCGCCCCGGCGGCGTCGGTCGCGATCACCTGTGTGTCCGCGCCCTGCGACCAGGCCGGCCGCTCGGCCTGGCCGTTGGCCAGCTCGACGACGACCGTCAGCTCCGTGCCGGACGCGACGCCGTAAGTCAGCACCTCGGGCGCCTTGTCGAGTTTCGCGAGCGATCCGAGAGCCGTTTCCGTCGCCGACGCCACGGCCGGTGTCCTCGCCGCTTCAGCGGCCGCGGTCATGGCCGAGATTTCCGTCGGCGCCACGTACCCGCGCCGCGCTTTCATCTTGACGCCTGGCCGCTTGACCTTCACTTCGATGTGACGGTACTTCCCGTCGGTCTTCGTGTTCGACGAGTAGTAGCCGAGCAGGTAGTACGCCGACATGTCGTCCATCACCTTCTTCAGCCCGCCGCGCAGGTCGTTGGTGTCGACGATGGCGATGCCGTCGGTGTTCTCGGCCAGTGTGCGGTCGGCCGCCGAGCGGTCACGCGTGCGATTGAGCTCCGAGCTGAGCACGGTGCCCGACATCAAAGGATCGGCGGTCGGATTGAATCCAAGGGTTTCGGTGATCGGCGTGTCGAGCGTCTGCAGGCCGGTCGGGCTGATCGGATAGAACGTCACGTTGTTGCGGTTCGCGACGTCGATGAGCTCGCGCATCCGCTGCTGGTCGTCGATGTTGAGCAGATTCGTGGCGGTCTGCACGCACGGTTGATACGCCGGCCACGACGCCTGCCGCTTGCTCGTGATCTGGCCCAGGATCGCGTCGTCGCGCTGATAGAGAATCCACCCCGTCGAGATCAGCAGGAACGATTTGCGCGCCTCACGCAGCCCGCCGAGGTAGCGCATCACCCCTTCGACGCTCGACATCGTCGCGTCTTCGCGGCGCCGGGCGATCATCACGTCGGACAGCAGGCGCTGCGCGGCGCCGTCGTTGACCATCCACGGCCGGCCGGTGCTCGGATCGGTCCTGAAGCAATCCTCGAGGAAGCTGTCTTCCGGTCCTTTGTTGATCGAATCGCGCTGGCCCCACGGCCAGTTCTTCATCAGCTGTTCTTCGATGCCCGTCGACACGCGGCCGAGCGCGATGTCCTTCGGCCGCATCAGCGGCGTCATCAGGCCGAACACGTCGTTGGGCGACATCAGCGTCGCGAGCGTGGTGGAGAGCGGCTGGCGGATGTCGTGCGACCCGGCGATCGTGACGTGGTAGATGTCCAGGTACAGGACGAACAGCCGGTTGGCGGGATCGGCGGCCAGCTTGATCGACTCGCTGACCGTGTTCGGGTCCTTCTGCTCGTTGGTGACCGCCCCCGGTTCGACGCGCACGAAATTGAACGTTTCGACCTTCTGGAGCTTGCCGTCCTCATACACCTCGAAATCGGACGCCTGCAGGTCCGGCACGACTTTGCCGTCCTGCTGGGGATAGGCGTCGACGGTAATGAGGTTGACGCCGGCGCGGAACACCGGCTGCTGCGGCTGCGGTGGGGGCGGCTGTTGCTGCTGCGCGAAGACCGCGGCACCAGCGAGCGCGCAGGCGGCGACCGTTGCCGAGCCGATCCGGCGAACGAAGCGTGTCATGGCAACTCCCGCGCTGGCTCCACGATTATGTCTCACCTGGCCGGGACCACGCCAAATTCGACGGCGTGCCGCTCGCGGCCCAGGCTCACCACGACGGCCGCCAGGATGAACACGACGGTGGCCGAGAGCGCCATCGCGTTCGCGTACGACATGTGATCCTTGAGCGCATCCTGCACGACCGAGATCCATCCGCCCACCGCGACGCCACACTGATACGCGAACCCCGGCAGGAACCCGCGCACGGTGTCCGGCGTGAGCTCGTTGAGGTGCGCCGGCACGACGCCCCACGCCGCCTGCATCATGAACTGCAGCATGAAGGCGCCCACGAGCAGCATCCCGGTGGACGTCGCGTACGCCCACAACGGGATGAAGAGAAGCGCGAGGAGCAGCGCAGTCACCATCGCCCGCCGCCGGCCCATCAGGTCCGAGTACCGGCCGCCGATGACGCCGCCGAAGATCGCGCCGACGTTGTAGACCAACCCGACGTACGAGGCCTCTTGCGGCGTGAAGCCACGGAACTGCTTCAGGAAGGTCGGATACATGTCCTGCGTGCCGTGGGACACGAGGCTCATCGCGAAGATCATCACGAAGAGGTACAGGAACGTCCGCCAGTGCGCGAAGATCGACGAGCCAAGGTGCGCCCAGTCACGCGCCTTCGTCCGTTCCCAGACCTCCGACTCCTTCACGCTGTACCGCACGTAGATCGCCAGCAGCGCCGGCAGGCCGCCGATGAAGAACATCGGCCGCCAGCCCCAGTGCGGAAACACCATCAGGTAGCAGAGCGCCGCGAGCAGGTTGCCGCAGGCGTAGCCCTGCTGTAGAAAACCCGACATCAGCCCGCGCAGGTGCCGCGGCGCCTTCTCCATCGCGAGCGACGCACCGACGCCCCACTCTCCGCCCATGCCGATGCCAAACAAGATCCGCAGCACCAGGAACGACGTGTAGGTCGGCGCCAGGCCGGACAGCACCTCGATGATCGAGAAGAACACCAGGTTGAGCATCAACGGCAGCCGGCGGCCGTAGCGATCGGCCATCAGTCCGAAGATGAAGGCGCCAATCGGGCGCATCACAAGCGTCATGCTGATCGCGAGCGCCATCTGGCTGCTCGTCGCGTGCAGGTCCTTGCCGATGTCGGTCAGTGCAAAGACGACGATGAAGAAGTCGAAGGCGTCGAGCGTCCAGCCGAGAAACCCGGCAGCGACGGCGTGTCGGTGATCAGTGGCGACGGGCGCGCTCATCGGGGCCGAGTCTATTCGACCCCATGGTCTTCTTTCCGATGCTCCTCAATCTCGCGATCCATCGCCGCGTTGTCGGCGTGAGCGACCGCGGCGGCGCGCTTGTTCTTCTTGTCCGCAAAGGCCTGCGTCCGCTCGCGCGATGTCATCGCGAACGTCGAGAGCTTACGTTCGAGATCCTGGCTCTGGCAGGCCGGGCAGGACGGAGGGTGGCTCGGGCGGACCAGCGCTTCGAACTCTCGCCCACAGGCCCGGCACTGGAAGTCGTAGAGGGGCATGCCGGCTCTAGAATACCGTCCGCCGCCTCCACTCGCACAGTTCTGTGCAGGAACGACGATTTCCTTACGAATCTGTGGCCCTTGCCGGCGTGATGCCCCGCGAAGTTTCGGCTGGTTGACCTCTGCGCAGGTGGACTGGATTTTGCACTTTCGCAACCAAAAGGTCCTGACCCCTGACACGCGCCGTATGAGCCCAGCACCCACACCCGTCCCCGACGCTTCCACTCCCGACCTGCCGCAGCGGCCCCGGCTGTACACGCCGGGCCTCCCGGACCCGCTAGGAGACCGCCTGTTGACGTTCGACAACAGCACGGCCTCCTCGCTCGAGCTGCTTCGCTTCAAGAGGGAGTTCAGCAGCGCTCCGGGATTCGAGTCGGCCCTGCGCAAGCGGGTGGACGATCTCAGCCGGCTGCGCCATCCGTCGATCGCGCCGGTGCGCGGCGTCGAGTGGCTCAACAGCGGCGAAGCGCTGGCCCTGGTGTCGATTCACACGGCCGGCCGGCGCCTGTCGGAGATTCTTCGTGACGCGCGCGGCGCGGCATTCGCGCTCGAGCTCGTGCGGCAAGTGGCGCCGGCGCTCGTCGCGCTCGAAAACGCCGGCACCGGCCTTTCGCACGGCGCGCTCACGCCCGACCGGATCGTCGTCACGCGTGAAGGGCGCCTCGTCGTCGTCGAGCATGTGCTCGCCGGCGCGATCGAGTCGCTGCGCTTCCCCGCGAATCGCATCGGCGCCGATCTCGGGCTGGCCGTGCCGGCCGGTTCCGACCCCGTCAAATTCGACGCGCGGCTGGATGTGATCCAGCTCGCCTTCGTCGCGCTCTCGCTGCTCCTCGGACGCCGCCTCGAGGCGGCGGACTATCCGCAGCACATGGCCGTGCCGCTCGACGAGTTCACGCGCAACGATCCGGCCGCGTCCGCACGCTTCCGGCCGTGGCTCGAACGCGCACTGCAGCAGGGCGCGAGCCCGTTCGCGTCCGCGCAAGAGGCGCTGGAGGCCTTCAACAAGCTGCCGGAGGACGGCGCCGCACAGGCGCCCGTCGGCCCGGCTGCCGCGAAGTCAGCGAAAGCTCCAGTTGCCACTGCCGCATCTGCGCCGGCAAAAATCGCTGCGCCCAAGCTCGAACCGATTGAGGACGTTGTCCCGGCGGCTGTCTCTTCAGCGCCGACGCAGTGGCACTCGGGACGCGCGTTCAAGATCGCCCGATGGGCCGCTGCCGCGCTGGCCGTACTCGCCCTCGGCGAAGGCATGGTGATCGCGGGGCTGTTTACGCGACCGTCGGCCGTCGTCGTCACGCCACCGCCGCCCGCGCGTCCCCAGCTCATGCCGACGCAGCCGCCGGCCGTGATCAGCATTCCGGTGCCGACGACGACGCCTGCCGCGGCCTCCGAACCGGCGGCCGCGCCCACGTCAGCGCCGAAGTCAGAGAATCCGTCTCCGGGCGCGAAAGCTGATTCCCCGGCCGCTGACCGGCCCGCGGCCGCGCCTGCGTCCTCGGCATCGCGCTTCGGCGGCATCAAGCTCGCGTGCGCGATCGACCTGCAGGTGTTCGAGAACAACAACCTCCTCGGATCGACCGCGGGACCGATCGCGGTGAACGAGGGCCCGCACGCGCTCGACCTCGTCAACGAGGCGCTCGGATTCCGCACGCGCCAGACCGTGACCGTGAGGTCCGGTCAGATGACGAACCTCACCGTGCCCGTCCCTGACGGACGTGTGAGCATCAACGCCGTGCCGTGGGCCGACGTCGTCATCGACGGCACCCCCGCGGGCCAGACGCCGATTGCGAATCTCTCGCTCAAGATCGGCCAGCACGAAGTCATCTTCCGGCATCCGCAGCTCGGCGAACAGAAGCAGACGGTCACCGTGAAGGTGGACGGCCTGACGCGCGTGAGCGCCGTGCTTCAGAAGTGAGCCCGAGGTAACCGATCATGACGCTCCGCCAGAGCCATCGCTTTGCGATTACGTTTGCCTGGGCCATGACCATGGCCTCGGCGACGCTGCTTGGCCAGGACTCGCTCACTCGCGCCAAGGACTTCTACCAGTCGGCGGCCTACGAAGAGGCGCTCGCGGTGCTCGACAAGCTGCACAGCTCGCCGGCGGCGATCGACTCGACCGAGGTGGCGGCGTATCAGGTGTTCTGTCTGGTCGCCCTGGGGCGCACCGACGAAGCGACGAAGGCGATCGTGACGATCGTCAAGAACGACCCGCTCTTCCACCCGTCGGACGCGCAAGCATCGCCGCGCGTGCGCGCGCTGTTCGAGAACGTGCGCCGCCCGCTTCTGCCCGACGTCGTCCGCGACGCGTACGCGAAGGGCAAGGACGCGTTCGCCCGGAAGGACATGGCGGCGGCGACGACGGAATTCGATCAGGTGATCGCGCTGATCGACGAGATGGGCTCCAGCGCGGACCCGGGCCTCGCGGACCTGCGAACTCTTGCGAACGGCTTCCGCGATCTCAGCAAAGTTCCCGAGCCTACGCCGACGCCGACTTCAACGCCGACGGCTGCGGCCAACTCGACCGACGTCGCGGCGCCGCCGACGGCCAACGGGCCGATGGCCGGGGGCACGGCTCCCTCGTCGCCCGCCGCCTCACCCGCGCCAGACCCCAACCGCGTGTACACGGCCGCGGACGTCGACGTCACGAAGCCGGTGGCGGTCTCGAAGGCCATGCCGCTCTGGAATCCCGACAATCCAGTCGACAAGGTACGCGACTTCCGCGGCACGCTCGAGCTCCTGATCGACGAGGGGGGCAACGTCAAAGCTGCAGCGCTTACCAAGAGCGTGAACGCGATCTACGACCCGCAGCTCGTCCGCGCGGCGCAGGCGTGGAAGTTTCGCCCCGCAACCCGCGGCGGCGTGCCGGTGAAGTACCGGTTCGCGATGGACATTCATCTGGGGAAATGACCGATCAAGTTCGAAGTTAGAACTTCGAAGTTCGAAGTTTCGGAGGATCACGCCTACCCTCCGCACTTCGAACTTCATACTTCGAACTTCAGGCTTGATCCGGCTCGTCCACCCCATCGTCCACCAGCTCCAGCCTTCCGGGAAAACGCCCGTGATTCGCCTCGTAACAGGTCGGGCACGTCCAGACCGCGTGTCGTTCGGCCGGCTGTTCCACTTGCTGCTGGAGGGCTTCGCGCCAGGCGCTGAGGTACAGGCGCACCGGACCCGCACAGTGCACGCAGCGAATTGTCAGGACGACCAGGTCGGCCATGGCATTACTCGTTCGCACTGACGCATCGTAGCGAGGCTCGCAAGCCCCCCAAGCAGTCCCTGAGAGCGTTGAGTCGAAAAGGGCCTCAGTTTCCGGCCTGAACTTGCCCCAATGACACGGCGTCATGCCTTGACGTAGTCTCAGATCACCCCCGCCGAGGAGCAGCCATGCATTGCGTCGACTGCGACGCCTCGATCCGGGTGCGCCACAACCAGACGGTCGCTTATGACTTCGGCGGCCTCCCAGACGTTTCCCTGTGCGGCATCGACGTCCGCGTGTGCGACAACGGCCATCGCGATTACGTGTTACCGAAACGCGATGAGCTGCACCAGGCGCTCACGCACGCGCTCGTCGTCAAGCCGACGAGGCTGATGCCGTGTGAAGTCAAGTTCATGCGGATGCATCTCGGCTGGTCGCAAGCTGCGTTTGCCACACGCATGGGCGTCGCGCCGGAATCCGCGAGCCGGTGGGAATCGGGCGCCATCATGATGGCGCCGACGGCCGAGCGTCTCCTGCGCCTGATGGTGCTCACGCTGAAGCCGCTCGCCCACTACAAGTTTCTCGAGGTGTTCGCGCGGCTGAACCACAAGCGCTCGCCCGGGCGAATGCGCGCGATCTTCGTCAACAACGCGTGGAAAGTGACACCGAGATAGGTCGCCGGCTCGCTCGCAGTCGGGCGGATCCGAACCACGACACGCAACTCGAAGAGGCTCTAGCGTTTGTTGCCGGTTGGCTTGCGCCTCCTGGCCTTCGACTTGTGTCGCTGTATCGGCGTGGCCTCGAAGTCGTAGGCTTCGCGCAGCCAGTCGGTGATGGGCGGCTCGACTTCGTCGCGATGCGTGACGCGCAGCAGATGCGCGAGCCGCCTCTTGGACGTGCGAATGACTTTACGGATCTGGGCCGCCTTCACCGGCCGGCCCAGGAACACGCAGATCTCGAGGTATGAGGCCTTGGGGCGCACGAAGAAGTAGCACGCTTTGCGCGCGAACATGATCGAATGGTGCGACGCGTAGATGCGCTGGTCGCCGAACTCGACCACGGTCTCACGCAGCCGCTCCCAGGCGTCCCGCAAGTCTTCCGACAGCCCCTTCGTCAGCGCTGCTTCCGTCGTCGTCCAGCAATCGTGCGCTTCGCCTTCTTCGATCCACTGCTTGCAGTGGAAGCATTCATGAGCGCGCATGAGGTGATTCTACGAGGCTCGGCAAGTGGCCGCGGATCGCTCTCCGGCCGATAGATCAGTCATGAGCCTGGCGTCACATCGAACGACGGTCATGACACAAACGTTCGTCGCCCTCGTCGCGCTGACAATTGTGTCGAGCGGATCACACATTCGAGCGGCCGGTCCAGGTCCGGCCTGCGCACTCGTCAAGGCCGCCGAGATCGAAGCGATCGTCGGCGCAAAAGTCTGGACGCTCGTCAGCGGGCCCGCCGATCTCGGCAACGGCGTCGACGTCTGCACCGGCACCGCCGGCGATGTTGCGATCAACATCAGATTCCTGCCGAATCCCAGTAACGCGGGAGCTGACGGGACGACGCGAATCGTCGAATGGGCGCGGCGGATGGGTTCCACGATCGAGTCGAGCGCGTCCGGCCCCGTCTCTTGCTACGTCATCACGCCGCCCGACGAGATGTCGGACACGATGCCCACGGGCACGATGTGCGCGGTGACGAAGTCGTCGAGCATCGCCGTCATCGAGCTTTCGACGAAGACGGCGGCCGCCAGAGTGCCGATGTCCAAGTTGCAGGCGCTCGCGCGCAAGATCCTCGGCCGGCTGTAGCGCCGTTTCGAGTTGCGTGTCGTGCTTCGGCTTCGCCCTACCCTATCGTGACGCCTCGCGGGTGAAGCTGGCGGCCGGCCGGCCCAACCACCTGCAGATGCGCATCACCTCTGGAAATCCGACGCGGCCGCCGTTCGCCAGCCTCGTCAGGCCGTCCGGCGCCACACCGCCAATCTCGTCGGCGACCCGCGGCCACGTCAGACCGCGTGTGGCTCGCTGAGCATCCATGGCCTTGTAGATCGCGATCGCATCGAACCGGAGAATGCGATCCGACTCGACGTGCGGCAGCACCTCATTCGCCGCGGGCGTGTGGCCGGGAACGAAGCTCTCGGGCGTGCAATTGAGCCAGCGCAGCGCTTGCAGGACGCCGTCGCCCTCGACGAAGCGTCTGCCACGCATGCCGCTGAGCGTGGACGCCGCGATCTGACTCAAACCCGTGCGGCCGAACTGCGCGCTGACTTCGCGGGCGAGCTGCTGCCAGCTCAACCCGCGTGCGCGGCGCTCGGCGTCGAGCGCATCGTAGAGAGCGTCCACGTTGAAGTCGGAGGTGGGCATGCAGCGTCAGTCGAGCGCGAATTCTACAAGACCGACACCACTCGGCATAGGATCTGCCCTATGACCATTGTGACAGCGTTGGCGAGCGTGCCAAGAGTCGCGCCCGCGCTCATCGAGGCGTTCAAGCACGCGCCGACGTCCGCGATCAGCGACAACCTTGACCGGCTCGCGGGGGTGGTTGGGCTGCGGCCATTCCATCGCTCCGGACGAATGGTCGGCACGGCCTTCACCGTGCGAACGCACCGCGGAGACAACCTCGCGATTCATCAGGCGCTCGCGCTGGTTGGAGCTGGCGACGTCATCGTCGTCGATGGCGGCGGCGACGAGACCCGGGCGCTCGTCGGCGAGATCATGAAGGACATTGCCGAGCAGCGCGGCGCCGCGGGCTTCGTCATCGACGGCGCGATCCGCGACGTCGCCGCCTTTCGCGCCTCGGACTTTCCGTGCTTTGCCCGCGCCGTCATCCATCGTGGACCGTACAAGACCGGCCCCGGCATCATCAACGTGCCGGTATCGGTCGGCGGCGCGGTGATTTCGCCAGGCGATATCGTCGTCGGCGACGAGGATGGCGTCGTATCATTCTCGCCGTCGATCGCCGAGACGCTGCTCGCCGCGGTTCGTGCCCAGCTCGCGCGCGAGGAAGAGACGCTCAAGGCGATTCGCGAGGGACGCTACGAAAGCCCATACGGGAAGCAGACCACTCAAGACGCGAGGACGAAGTGACGGACCAGAAGAAGGAGTTCCACAATCTCGACCATCCGGAGGACGGGCTGTTTCGCGAGCTCGCCCCGGGACTGACGACGCGCATCTTCGTTGGAGAGCACGCGATGCTGTCGGTGGTGGTTCTCGAGCCGCACGCCGTCGGACGGCTCCATCATCACCCCGAGGAACAGTGGGGCGTGTTGCTCGAAGGATCGGCGGTGCGAGTTCAGGGCGACGAAGAGATCCCGGTGCGGAAGGGCGACTTCTGGCGCACGCCGGCGAATGTTCCCCACACGATGCGCGCTAGTGCTGAAGGCGCGCGCGTGCTCGACATTTTCAGCCCGCCTCGTCCGGAATACACGAAACCAGGATCGGGCTTCGGCGACAAGTGAGCAAGGATCTCCTTCGACGTCTGATAGCCGACGAGCCGCTGCACTTCCTTCCCCGCGGCATCGAGCACCAACATCGTCGGATATCCCGCGATGTTGAAGCGCTTGACCAGGGCTTTCTCGACATCGCCGTCGAGCTTCACGCCGACATAGCCGGCGTTGAGGCGCGACGCGACTTCGGCATCCGTCCAGATCCATTGGTCCATGCTCTTGCACGGGCCGCACCAGGTCGCCTCGAAGTCGACAAACACGTTCTTGTGCGCGGCCTTGGCTTTCGCCAGCGCGTCGTCGAAGTTGTGCCCCCAGGGAAACGGCGTCGTCGTGCGCGGACGCGCGCGCTCGGCGCCGACCAGATCGTCCGGCGCGCGGTCGGCCGCCTTGGTGACGGGCTTGTTGACGACCGCGAACGTGATCGCGCGGCCGTCGGGGCTGAACGATCGAAATTCGAGGACGAGCTCGCGCTTGCCGTCCTCCAGGAACATGAAGCGGCTGGTCTCGCGCGCCTCGTTTGACGACAGCACCGCGCGTTCCGCATTCGGCGCCGAGGCCTCGAGCACGCTCCATCGGTCGTGCGGGCCGAAAACGGCGTCGTTGTCCGCGTCCATCGCGGCGACCAGCGCGCTGACGCCATCGACCGTCGCCGTGCCGTACCGCCACGAGCCGACCGAAAACCGGATCACGTCCGGCGCTTCCGCGGCGTCCTCACGCACGGCCCAGAAGTTCACCATGTACGGCTCGGTCACGCCACGGCCGTACGGCACGGAAACCTCGATCTTGTTGAAGGACGACCACCACGCCTTGGTCTTCTCGTTCTGCGTCGGCGCGGCCACGACCGCTGGGCCGTCATCCGAAAAGTTGCCGTTGCGATTGCGATCGACGAACAGCCGGGTGAAATCCTTCGGGCGGGTCGCGTCCGACGTCACCAGGACCTGCATCGAGGACTGTTGATTCGGACCGATCTTCATCTCGCCGGTCTTCGCCGGCAACGTGGATCCGGCTGGCAACGATGCGTTGGATGCAAGCGCCGCGAGCTTCACTTGCGTGCCGTACGGGCTGAAGTTCGGCGCGGGACCGCCGCCTGGCGCGCTGTAGGCGAGATCGACGCGGACGATCTGCTCCTGGCCGGCCACGGCGGCGACGCCTGTCACCGCGGTCAACGCGATCCCGATGAGGCTTCTGCGGGTGTCCATCGTGTGCGCTCCCGTCAGTTGCGGCTGGCGATCGTTATAGCGGAAAACAGCCGCAACCGCCAGATCGACGTGCGGACGCCCGCGCTAGCCGTAGCTCACCCCTGGGTAGATCAGGTTGACGACCGTCCAGAAGATCGGATGGAACACGACATCGAATGCCCGCCACGCCACGACCATGCCGACCATGCCGAGCATCGGGTTCGTCCACAGGAATTGCTGATAGGTCAGCGCGGACGATTTCTTCATGAACAGGACGACCGCCATGCTGCCGTCGAGCGGCGGCAGGGGCAGGATGTTCAGACAGACGAGCATGAGATTCATGGAGAACATGACGCTCGTCACGTACGCCGGCCCGCGCCAGAGCCCGCCGTCAGCGGCGCCGACAACGAACCCGAACCGCGCCGAATCCGGGGCGAAGAAGACGCCGGTGTGCACGCCGAGGCGGATGACGACGACAGAAAGCACGACGAGGATCAGGTTGGACGCGGGCCCGGCGAGCGCCATCCACGCGGCGCGCTTCGGATGGCGCATCGCCCAGTGCGGATCGTACGGCGCGCTCGCGAACCCGAACGGCCAGCCGGTGGTCAGCGTGGAGAGGACCGGCAAGAGGACCATTCCGAACGGCTCGCGCCGAATGTGCGGCCACGGATCGAGCGACACCTGTCCGCCATGATAGGCGGTCAGATCGCCGCCGATCTTCGCCGCCCACGCGTGTGCCGCTTCGTGCACGGTGGTCGAGAAGAGAAAGACGATGTAGTAGATCAGCCCCGAGAGGAGCTGTTCCGGATCCATCAATCCGGGTATCGGCCCGGCGTGCAACCACCGCCACACGGCAGTTTTGAGATCGCGTAGACAAAAACGAGATCAGCCCAGTCCGTGCATCGGGTCCTTCCTCTGGAGGAATCGATCGCGCGCTCGCCGGGGCCTTTTGGCGAAGCGGTTGAACTACACTCACGCCGATGCACCGTCTGGTGGCGGGGTCGCTCGTTCTCGTCGGGTGGCTCTCAGCCAGTCAGAGTCCCGGTGCCGCCCAGCGCGGCGTGCCGAGCGCGCCCATGTCGGTTTCCGGCGGCGGCACCGAGGTCATGTCACCGTCGGTCGTGGGCTCGTCCGTCATCACGCGCGATCAGAACGGCGCCGGCCGGCTGCAGCTGCTGGTGTTGTGGCGAGGCTCGCCTGGCTGGTTCATGCGGCGCACGGGACTCGGTGGCGGAGTGAGCGGTCAATCGAGCAGCGGTACGGGCGTCGTTACGACCTCCATCCGGGAGGGCGGACTCAACCTCACGCTCGCGTTCGATGTCGCGACGCGCGTCGCGCGTGTCCTCGACGAGGACGTGCCGCTCAACGACGCGAACGTCATTCTCGTCGATCAGGTCGACTCCCCGTCGGGTCCGCGTGTGCTCAAGACCCTCTCGGTCGAAGCCGCGCTCGGCAACTCGAACGTACTCAACAATCTCTTCCTCTCGACGCCGGAACTGCTCGACTACCTCCGCTGCCAGGCGCAGGTGCCCGATCCGCTGAACCGCGTGCCGATGAACTACGTGTGTTCGGCGGCCGTCGCGCTCGGTAAGATCGGCGTCGAGCGAACGGTCACGCCGATTCCGGAGGGTCCCGTCCAGAATCGCGCGGCCGATACGGCCGGACCGCTCCCTCCTCGTCGTCCTGTCGGGCCGAGCCAGGGCGCGAGCGATCGCCTGTTGTCTCCGGCCGTCGTCGGCGGCTGGTTCACGCATCGGGACGGACTGGGAGCGAACGCGCTCGATCTGCTCGTGCTCTGGCGCGGTTCGCCGGGGTGGCCGCTGCGAGGTGACAGCCACGGTGGCTCGTCAGGTGGCGGGTCCACCGGTCGGAGTGGAATGACCGTGCGGTACGGTGGCCTAGCGCTGTACGCGCTCTTCGACGGTCCGGCACGGCTCGCGCAGATCGAAGACCAGAAGATTCCACTCAACGACCACAACGTCGTGCTAGTAGACGATGTGGACGCCGTGGGCGGACCGAGGGTCGTCAAGACGTTGCAGATCGATCCGGCGCTGCCCGATCCGGCGCGAATCGAGATCGCGATCCGCCGTTCGCCCGAGCTCGTGGCGTATCTGCGCTGCGATCTCAAGCTGACCGACGCGCGTCAGCAGGCGGTGATGGACGTCGTCTGCGCGCAGGTTCTCGGGAGATAGGCCGAGTGGTACTCTGACGCTCACAAACTTCGAACTTCACATTCGGTGAGTCGGTAGGCCGCGCGGGAAACTGCGTGCCTACAACGCAACGGCCCGGCTGGGGGCCGGGCCGTTACACCGCAAAACATTGGTCGGGATGCCGGGATTTGAACCCGGGACCCCTTGACCCCCAGTCGATCCTACACGCAATCCGTTGCAATGCCCTGCAACGAAGCGCAAGCGAAGTCCTCGGTTGATCGGCCAAATATCGACATGTTTCGTCGTGCGTTCGTTTGCAGCAATTTGCTTGCACTTGCAGCCTCGTGTGCCTATGGTGTGCCTATGCCGCGCTCCGCCGCGAAACCGCTTACCGACGCCGGCGTGCGCGCGGCGAAACCCGGACCCAGACCAATCGACATCCGCGACGGCGACGAGCCCGGACTCATTCTCACCGTGCTGCCGAGCGGACGTAAGCAGTTCACGCTGCGGTACCGGCACAGCGGCAAGCAGCGCCGCCTCGTGCTTGGCGACTTCCCCGCCTTAACGCTTTCACGCGCGCGTGACAAAGCCGCGCGCGAAAAGATCAGCGTGAAGGACGGACGCGACCCCGTGGTCGAGCGCCGCACGGCGCGTGCGCCCCGTGAGGACACGATCCAGGCGCTCGCCGACGAATACCTCACCCGGCACGCGCGCCCCCACAAGAAGACCGCCGCGGCCGACGAGCGCGCGCTCGAGCACGACGTCTTGCCCGCCTGGCGCGACCGACCAGTCGGTTCGATCACCCGTCGCGACGTGCGGAAGCTCCTCGACCGCATCGTCGACCGCGACGCCGGCGTGCAGGCCAATCGGACGCTCGCCCTCGTGCGCCGCATGCTCAACTTCGCCGTCGACCACGACTGGATCGACTCCAACCCGGCCGCGCGCTTCGCACGGCCGACTAAGGAGTCCTCGCGCGACCGCGTCCTCACGGACGACGAGATCCGCCAGCTCTGGCGCCTGCTCACCCGGCCAACCGCACGGCACGAGAAACCCGCGCCCGGTCGACGGAGCGCACGCGTCGCCGACGGCGACGATCCGGTCTGTCCCGTGAGTGCGACCGTCGCGGCACTGTGGCAATTCCAACTTGCGACCGCCTGTCGCGGTGGTGAGGCACAGCACCTGCAGTGGGGCGATCTGGACCTGAAGGCAAAGCTCTGGCTGCTTCCCGCGTCGAAGGCCAAGACCAGCACGGCGCGCGTGATCGCGCTGAACACGGTGGCCTTGGCGGTCGTGAAGGCGCAGCCGCGCGGGCAGGCCGATGGGTACGTGTTCGCCGCGTCGAGCGGCGGCCCGGCCGTTGTCGCCGCCAAACGCGCCACCCGGCAAATCAAGCGCGCGCTCGGGTTCGATGTGCGGGCGCACGATCTTAGGAGAACCGCGGCCACGAAAATGGCCGAGCTCGGTGTCTCGCACGAGCACGTCGCCCGCGCGCTCGGCCACGCGCCGGGCGGTCCCGCCGCGACGCGCGTCTACGACAGACACGCGTACGTGCCGGAGATGCGCGCCGCGCTGGCGACGTGGGGGCGCGCCCTGCAGCGCCTCGTGCGGAAGTGTTCGCGATGAGTCGCCGGCCCGCTCCCCCGCCCACCGAGCCGCGTCACGGGCGCACGCTGCTGACGCAGTACGCGTCCGCCGACGAGCTCCGCCAGTACCTCGACGCGAAGGCTCAGCACGAGACGAAGGCGCGCCGGCGCGGCGTGCTGCCGAAGTTGCCGCGGCGTCGGGCGGGGCGGAAGCGGACGCGAGATGTCGCGGCGGTGCGAGCCCGCATCGCCGAGCACCAGGCGCAAGCCGCGAATGACTCGTGGTTGCCTCGGACACTCACAACCCGACAGGCCCTCGCTGAGCTCATCGTGCTCGCGGTGGCCGTGAAGAACGAGCACGCGTTCGCTGTGTGGCGAGAGCACTTCGACGACGCGCGCTTCGCAGACCCCACAGCGCGATACCAGCCCGACGAGCGGAGCCACAAGCGGGCCTTCATGCGCGCGACGACGTTGTGCGACGTCACGAAGCGACTCTTCGACACCTGGCTACACCTGCTCCGCTACGACATCAATGGCCGTTCGCCCGGCCGCCGCGCGCGTCCGTAATTCCGTCGCTATTTGTTCCTCTCTCCACTCGCTAGAGTGCGTCGTCATGCAATTGAACGCACCCGCCGCCGAGCACGCTGATTCGCAGTCGGATGATCTCGAGGACGCGTTCACGCTCCGCGAGTTTTGCCGAGTCCATACGATTGATGAAACGACGCTTTGGCGCATGCGTCGCCGCGGCGAGATCCGCGCGATCCGAATCACGCCAGGCCGCGTGATCATCACGAAGGCCGAGGCGCGCCGTTGGCGCGCCTCCAGGCCGGTGGCTTAACCGTGCCCTGGGTCCGCGTCGACGACACGCTCTGCGACGACCCGCGCATCCTGGCGGTGCCGCTCGACGCGTTCGGCTTGCTGCATGTCGGGCTCGGCTGGAGCAACAGACACTTAACCGACGGGTTCGTCGCCGATGCGCTGTTCCGGTCGCGCGCCAAACGTGCAACCGATCGACTCCTTTCTGCACTCGCCGCGCACCAGTTGGTGACGCCCTGCGAGCGCGATGGTGTCCCCGGCTGGCGCCTCGCCGCTGATCTCGTCGCGCTCCAACCGACGCGTGAGCAAGTCCTAAAAGACCGCGCAGACGCGCGCGAACGTCAACAAAAACATCGTCAGTCACAGCGTGACGAGCGCGTGACGACACCGACGGTCACGCCTGCGTCACGGCGTGACAGGCCGGTGACCGAGACGCCTGTCACGACCCTGTCACACGACCCCGTCCCGTCCCGTCCCGATCCCCTTGTAGATCAAGATCAGTCGCGCTCGCGCGCGACGACGCGCGCACCCAACGATAAAGAGAGCGAGGACGCGTTGACGGAGCTCGCGTGCGGCATGTTCGAGGACCTGATCGCCCGCGACGTCTCCGGGTTCTCCGAGGACGCCTTCATCGCCGAGCTCGAAACGCGCGCCGTACGGGCGGGCCTGCGCACTGACGCCGATGGCCTCGCCGAGGCCGTCGCTGTGGCAGCGGCGGTGACAGGGACCTACCAATGAGCGACCGCGACCTCGGCGCGATCCTCGCTCGTCACCAGCCGCGGCCGAGCGCGCAGCCGTCGCTGCTCGCTGAGCTCGAGCGCGCGGAGCGGGCGCCGCGCAAGATCGTGCGCGCCGTGTCGAAGCAGCTCTACGCCGCGTTGCGCGACGGCGACTATCTGCCGCAGTCGAGCGCGAAGGTGCTGCGCAATGTGGCGGCGTTCAAGAACCGACGCGGGTCCTGGCCGACCGGCTCCGAGCTGACGGCGTGGATGTTCGAGCACGGCGAGATCCCGCGCAACGACACGCGCTTCGTCGTCGCGCGTGTGACCGAACTGGTCAAGGGCCGCGTCGTGCGTCGCGCGACCGGCGAAAGCGTCCGCGTCGGGGGCGGCGTGCTGGTGCTGCTGCCGGTGCGCGTGTGCCACGTCACCGGGAATCCAGCACATCCGATCAGCGTTCGCGAGGCCGGCAGCGACGAGCGCGAAGTGCAGGAGGGCGCGTGACGGCGCGACAAGCGAAGTTCGTCGCCGCGTACATCGGGAGCGGCAACGCCGCCGAGGCGGCGCGTGTCGCCGGCTACTCGGCGCGCACCGCCCGCACGCAAGGGGCGCGGCTGTTGACAAATGTGCACATTGCCGCGGCGGTCGCGGCTGGGCAACACCGAGTTGAGGAGAAGCTCACGCTCGACGCCGACACGATCGCGGCTGAGCTCGCGAAGGTCGGTTTCGCGTTGACACCGCTCAGCAACGTCGGACCGAGCGCGAAAGTGCAGGCGCTCGTCAGCCTCGCGCGGATGCTCGGGCACTGGAAAGAAAAACAAGAGCCGGAACCCGCCGGTCCCTCGCTGGTGGAGCTCATCGGCGGCTCGTACAACCCGAAACATGCCGAACGGAATCGTGTTGCGAACTTGTCGCCGGCGGACGTCATCGAGGAGTGTCACCGGTTGCACGGGAACGCGTGCGTGTCGATTGAGGCGCACGCGGATCGCTGCGCCGAGCTCGTGGACTTCCCATCCGACTACTGGGAGTACGGCAATCCGACCGAGGAGGAACGGCGCGCGGTGGCTGAGGGCCGGCGGCGGGTGGAGCCCCGGGGCCTACCGCGCTCCGCCGCGCCAGCGGTGCGCGGTCTTCCGAGCTCGGTGAGCCCGCAACCCGTGATCGACGAGGAGCGCGATGCTTTCGTCCTCTAACTTCGACGTCGGCCGGTGGCTCCGCGAGCTCGGTGCGCGCGGCGTCCAGGTTGACCTCCTACCGAATGACCGGCTGAGCATCGGGCCACGCCTGGCGGTGAGACAGGAAGACCTCGCCGTGTTCGCGCGCCATCGCGACTCTATCGTCGCGTACCTGGGCGCGGGCCGCCGCGTGATCGCTAGCGGCAGCGCGCCGATTCTCGCCGCCGCAGTCACGCCGGCGCCCGCGACCGCCAGCAAGGGCGCCACGGTCGGGCGGCCGGCCCGTACGCAGAAGTCGCGGAGACATCGCGCGACGGCCTCGACCGTTGACGACGATCCGCGACAACCGCTGATCCGCACCGCGCAGGGCCTCGACACCGCGCCGCTCGGCCGTCCGCCAAACGACCGCTATGGGGAACGACCGGCGCGAGGGACACACGGCCGCGCGCTCGTGGCCGATGACGACGTCGCCTAACCGAGGAGGACCGATGAGCGTGATGAGTGTAACGAGCAAGATCGAAGCCGTACTCGAGGCTGCGCACGAGCTCGCCGAAGCCTACGACGCGGCCCACCAGGCCCTGGTCGAAGAGATTCGCGCCTGGCAGCGCGCCTCCGGCCAGCGTCAACCACCGCCGGGGATCGAGATCGAACGGTTGCACGCGGATGTTTCGCGCATCCTGGAGCGGGCCGGGCTCGGGCTCCGGCCGGGCACGGTGCAGGCCGCGGCGCCCGCGCCGGCGCTCGATATCGTGGTCGAACGCTGGACCACGCGCCTGAGCCAGTTGCACACCTAACCCACAAGGAGAAGCGCATGTCAGACCGAGAACGAACCTCAGCAACAGACGGGCCGAGCGTGCCTCGAGACATCGACCTCGCCGAAACGTTTTACGGCCGGGGCGCCGACGGCATGACGGTTGAGACCCGGCAGCGCCTCGAGCGCCGGTCGCCGGAACTGTTTGAGATCGCCGGCGCGGGGCCGGCCCAGCAACAGGCACTCGGGCGGGAAGCTGACGGAGCCGTCGCCGGGCTCGGCGGCTACGCCAGTGCGCTCCGCGAGCAGGTGTTTAACGATCTCGTCGCTGATACCCTCGCCACCGCGCGCGCACAGCCAGAACCAGACGACGCGACGCGGCAACAGTGGCGCGAAGAGACGCGCCGGCTTCTGCAGCAGGAATACGGCGCCGAGAACACGCAGATCTTCCTCGGTCGGGTGCAGAAGTACTTGCGAACTGAGGCCGGTCGCCCGCTCGCCGCGTTTCTCCATCGGGCGGGGCGTGGCGATGAGGCCCGATACGTGTTGCCGTTGGTCCGGTTCGTGATCCACACGGATTTCCGATGACTCGCCGGATCTGCGTCGAAGCGCAACCTGACGGTCAGAGCGGCCGAGTGAGGACGGCCGGTTACCCCTGCGTGTTGCTTTGGAGGTCAGAATGCCCCTGATTGCCACTCGGCTTGGGCGTCCGACTCAGCCTCTCTTTGGCACGCTTCTAACCCCGGCCCGCCGCGAGGTCGCATTCGTCCGACCTAGGCGCCTGGTGACTCCAGGACTCGCCTCACGGGCGGCGCCGTCGGCGCCGTCGCTCTCGGCGCCGTCGCCGATTGCCTTCGAGAGGCTAGTGCCCCGGGGAGTCAATATCGTGCAGCTCAGCCAAGGCTGAGAGCGGCGACCTGGGCATCATCGAGTAACAGCGCGCCTGGAGTCTCAAGCGCGGCGAACCAACGTCGATCGCCACAGCCATTCGATTGGTGATCGTCGGGCCTTGATTTAGCCCTTGCCTCTCGATGTGGGAAGTCTGGCCGCCTCGCGATCGATCTCGGCCGTTTGCAACGCACACAGCGCATCCCAAACCAGACGCACAAGTCGCTGGCTCTCAGCAGCGCATCGCTGTCCCCTCCTCGTGGCGGGAGAATCGCTTCGAGGTTCACTCATGGCAAGCACCGACGGTTTCTACGATTTCGACAAGCGTCTGCGGACCGCCTTACGTGTACTCGCTGAGGCTCCGATTGGCAACGCAAACCGCAGCACCATCCAGTCGTACCTAGACGCGAGGCGCAGCGAAGGGAACGGGACCTGGCAGATCATCAAGACGCTCTACCACCTGGTGGAAATCGCCAAGATGCTCCAGTGCGATTTCCGAGAAGCTACCCGAGACGACCTGGCTCGGGTGACCGCCACGATCGAGGCGCGCCCCTTCGCTGCTTGGACGAAGAACGACTACAAGGTCGCGTGCAGGCGATTCTATCGATGGCTGCGTGGTACCGAGGAGTACCCCCCTGAAGTTCGGTGGATCAAGCCTGGCATCACCGGAGCGAATCGAAAGCTGCCTGAAGAACTTCTCACGGAAACAGAGGTGCTGCAAATGGCTCATCAAGCCGACATCGGACGCGACCGGGCGTTGATCGTGTCGCTGTACGAGAGCGGCTGCCGCGTCGGCGAAATCGGCCAACTCAAGATCAGGCATATCGAGTTCGATCAACACGGTGCCCGCCTGATTGTGCGTGGGAAGACCGGCATGCGTCGGGTCCGAGTGGTGCGCGCAGCTTCATTGATCCGCAAATGGCTTGAGGTACATCCCCTTAGAGAGAATCCTGACGCGCCTCTGTGGGTTGGCGTTCGCGGACAGAATCGACAACGCATCATGACGCGCGATGCCATTGCCAGGATGCTGTCCCGCGCAGCCGTGCGTGCAGGCATTAAGAAACGGATTCATCCGCACTTGTTCCGGCATTCGCGAGCCACGCATCTCGCTTCCCGGCTGACAGAGGCACAACTCAAGGAGATGTTCGGCTGGACGGCCGGATCCGACCAAGCAGCCACATACGTGCATCTGTCTGGCCGGAACGTCGACGACGCTGTCCTGAGAACCTACTCTGAAGATAGGTCTGCTCTGCGAGTGAAACCAGCGCGCTGTCGGCCCACGGACGCAACCACGTCACCGTGGAAGATGTTGGTTTGCCTGCTCCAAGATCCTGTGACGCTCCGGTTCCTTACGAAGCGCGCGCGATTGCTACGACTGTGACCTCTTTGTCGGATCGCCTGAGCGGCCTCGCGCTGAGATCAGCCCTTTCCGATGCGAGATGGGCTGGAAATAGGATCACTGATGTTCTTCTGTCGCCGCCGGAAGACCTGTTTCTTGTTGTGCTCCTCGAGCTAATCCTCGTCGGCTCACTCTTTGAGCAATGCTTTGTGTTCTTTCCAAGGCACGATTAGCCGACGATTCCACGTAATGAACCAGAACCGGATTGGGCTCGATCTATTCTGCTTTCCACTTGTTTCCTCGGCGGTGCTCGATGATCCGGACGCGTTGGAACGGCGTCCCTCGGGTGCGCTTCTCTCGTGACGCGTACTGGCTCCCAGGCTTGATCTGCCTTCCACATCTCCCGCCTCCCAGCAGTCGCCCCCAGGCGACCCACGTTCCTAGATTGCGTTGACACGTTTGGCGACTGGGAAGGGACCCCGGCAGCCCGCTACACATCAAAAGGCGTACCGTGTACACTCGGCGCCGCGCCCGCAGGTCAGTAGACCCACTTTGCGCCTATGCCACGCTTCCGGGAAGAAGTCGTCAACGTTCAGCTTGCCGAAGCCCTAATAGCGCGCGGCTTTGACGCCCATCCCGAGACGGTCACGCGGAAGAAGCAGCTTCCAGACGTGATCATCAACTTGGGCGGCCTCAAGCTGATCATCGAAGGCCGCGTTAAGACGGCTCTCAAGTCCTTGAAGAAGGACGCAGCCGACCGCGTTGAGGAAGGGTTGGCCGATATCAGCATCGCGATCGGCTACGCGGAAGGACTGACGTCTGCTTCCGGCTTGCGCGCCCTGCAGGCCAAGATCGAACAAGGCAGGTATTCGGGATTTCTGTACGCCTACGCTGGTGGTCGCCTGCGCGCCGATGAGTTCCAGGATCTCTCCCTCGACGAACTCGCGGACCTGATCAACGCATGTTTCCGGATGGCTGTCCAGAACGACGTCGTTCGAGAACAGGTTCGTCGAGTTGAATGGATGATCGAGGGCATCGTCGAGACGGCAATCCAATCGGACTTGTTCGTTGCCTCCGAGGTCCTCACCGGGCGGCTGCGCTCGGCTCTTGGAATAGACGATGCCAAAAGCCAGACCAAAGAAGGCGACTGAGCGCGACCTCATTCGGATCGCGGCATTCATCCTGTTCGATGCCGCAATCTTTCACGAGGCACTGACTGGAACCGTTCGGGCCCTAAAGCCTCTTCGTACAGCCACGAGCCCTTATTCGGACTTCTTGTCGAAGCAGTGGAAGCTGATCCTGTCAGTGAACTACGCGCCCGTGTTTGAAATCGCGCGGGACGTGCTCGATAGCCTGCCTGCATCGCCGAAGATCGAGGGCATTCTCAAGCAAGTGATCGAGGCGGCTCTTGAGGTCGTGTCAACCGGCATTCTTCTCAAGCACGACTTCATGGGGCGCGTGTATCACAAGTTACTTCTCCGGACGACTGGGCAGTACTATGCGACCTATTACACGAGCATTCCATCGGCCTCTCTCCTGGCTAATCTGGTGTTCAAGACTGAGAATCCTGACTGGAGCTTGGATTTCGGAGATTTGGATCAACTGGCGGAGTTCAGCGTAATTGACTGTGCGTGCGGATCGGGGACTCTCCTATCGGCGTCGTACATGGCGCTTAAGGATAGGTACATCCTCGCGGGCCCGGATTCCTTCGATCTGTCAAAGCTCCATAAGGTGCTCCTCGAGAGGGTCATTTCGGGATGGGACGTGCTTGACTATGCCGCGCATCTGACCTTGACCAGCCTGGCGCTGCACTCAACCAACACGTCGATCAAGCACTCCAACATCTTTGTTGTGCCTGCTGGTGTGTCACCCGTCGGTGAAGTCCACTTGGGGAGTCTTGACCGCCTCAAGGCGAACCTGACGTTCGTGGGAAAAGGCTTCTCGAAGCACGCTACGAAAAAGGGGCTGGACGAGACGCGCGAGGAAACCATTCCAGAGCGGCAGTACGACGTCGTGATCATGAACCCGCCGTTCTCGCGAAGTGCCAATCCGAATATCAAGTTTGGCTACAGCGACACTGCCGCGCGGCAGAAAATGAACAAGGCCCTGAAAGCAGTCGGAGACGGGTTGATTCACTTCGGGTATGAGGCGAGTGCCATTGGTAACGCTGGACTGTCAGCCTACTTCATGTTCCTGGCGGCTAGGCTCGTTAAGAAGGGCGGCAGAGTCGCTGCTGTACTCCCGCGATCAACCCTGTCCGGCGTGGCATTCGACCAGGTTCGGCAGGCGTTCCTCCGTGAGTTTCACATTGAATACCTGATCTCGAACTACGACACCGGAGAGGACACGCAGGGAATTGATCCGTGGAGTTTCAGCGAGAACACCGATATCGGCGAAGTGATGATTGTTGCAAGGAAGCGACTTCGTTCGGACGAGGCCGAGCAAACATGTTTCGTGAACCTGTGGCGAAAGCCTCGAAATGAGGTCGTTTCCCTGCTGTATAGTCAGCAGATTCTGAAACTGCTTACGAGCTTAACCGGTCAGGAGCTGACGTCAGGTGCCTGCGGGGTGATCGACAGCGAAGAGGCGACTGCCGGAGTCGTCTACCTGGTGCGCTCTGAGCAGCTACAGCAAAACTGGTTGGCCCCCGCAGTTTTCGCGTTTCCAGAATTGAATCGAATGGCTCTCGAAGGCCGCGGCCTAAAGGTCTTCGTGCCTCTCTCTAGCGTGGCGACGGAATACGGCTACGACATCCGCTGGCTGAAGGATGCCTTCGATCAAGTCAAAGGCCCGACAGCACACCGGATTGTGTGGGGCCACCAGCAGAGCATGAATAGTCTCCGTTTGGACGCAGGCCACGTCGGCTACGGAAGGGCGACCCACGGGCAGAAGTCGGAAGATATTTTTGCGAGGTATTCGAGCGACCTTCTGATCGCAGAACGTCCGCATCTGTCCACGGAGTGTGCCCTGGCTTTTGTTGTCGGCCAGCCGGTGATGGCAACCGCGTTCTGGGAGGTTAGGCTCAGAGACCCTTCGCTCGCACCCGTCTTGGTTGTGTGGCTCGCCTCCACCTACGGATTCATGGCCTACTTGGGGGTGTCAACAAGTAGCCAAGGGGACATTTTCAAGCTGAAGAAGGAGCAGATGCGGGATCTTTCTGTTCCCGACCCGGCTCAAATAGACTTGGCTCGGTGGCGGGCAGAGCTGGACAGAGTTGGTGGCCGTGCGCTTGGCTCTTATCGCCAACAGTTCGAGGCCGCGGCAAACGGTTCCGGAGTCAGGCACGAGATCGATTTGTTCGTTGCTGGAGAGCTGGGGCTGAAGCCGATCGCACAAACTCACTATGCTCTGTTGGCTAAGGAGCCAATGATTACAAAGACTCGCCTCTAGCTCTACGCGGCGCGGGTTAGCCCCATTCTCACGACGGTCAGGTCTATCGATGCCCCAACCGCAGGATCAGGAAAGGTGAGTCAAACAACGCTCATTGTTATGCCGCAAACGATGACCGCCGCGTTGTTCACTGTCCGGCTGATGAGCTCCGGCGCTATCGTCGGCGCGGCGCTCGTGTGCCCGACGGTACGTTACTGCTCGACGCGGTTGCGAGGAGCCGAGCGTCTAGATCGGCGGTTTGCGACGCCCCGCGACTGGCGGGAGATCGAACGCGAACTGTCGAATCTGACGAGCGGGCCCCTGTCACCGCAGAGCGCGCTAGCGCGTGTCCTCGCCGGGTGCGATCTTGACGTCCAGTACGTCGCCACTGAGGATTTCGTCGAGGCCGCGCCCGCGGAGATGGCCGCTGCGCTGGACGCGCGACTCCGCGCGCAGCCGCTCGATGAGCCGAGGTTGAGACTTCAGCAGAAGTAGCGAGCGGCGCAGCAGATCACTATGTTCGGCCGCCAAGTCGTTCGGCTGAACCCGGCAGAGACGCGGGTGCGACCGACACCCTCTAAAGCAATGCTGGTTTCGGTAGAGAGGAGCTGGAGATCATGCTTGGCAGCTCGCCGAGCTCAAGCGCCGAGCGATCTAGCCCGAGCTCACTTTCATAAACGACGGATTTCGTATGGCATCCGAACCAACGACTCCTGGGCGGCCCTCGTTTAAGTCGGTTCAACCGCCGAGCTCGCACAGGACCCCGGAGGAGCTCTTTTACAAACTCCAGAGGACAAAGACCCATGGCTACCTGCGGGGTCCGCAGCAGGACGTACTTCGAGAGTACGCAGACCTAAACTCCCCGGAGGTTAAGGACCTGGCGTTTGAACTACCGACGGGTACGGGGAAGACGTCAGTCGGCCTGCTCCTCGCTGAGTGGACGCGACTGCAGGGAAAGCGCGTTGCCTACCTGTCGTTGACCAATCAGCTCGCTGGTCAGGTCCTTGCTGAGGCCCAAAGAGTAGGCATCCAATGCGCCGACCTTCGTGGCAAGAAGGAGGATCGAAGTCCTGCTGAGGAGGGACGCTTCAAAACGCGAGAGGCTGTTGGAGTCACCTCGTATTCCAACCTCTTCAATGTCAACCCCGTGGTACAGGACTGCGATCTGCTCTTGTTCGACGATGCCCACGGTGGTGAAGCGTACGTGTCAGGCATGTGGACTGTCTCTGTCCGATCGTCTGACAAGGCGCTTTACGATTCCTTGCTGGGCGCCCTTCGTGCCGGGCTGTTTGACTCCCAAGTCCGAAAGATCCTCGACGACCATGGTTTCCCAACCGTTGAGATTGTGGACCTTCCAGGTCATCAGGAGTGCGTTCCCGCGATCACTGCCGTCTTGGACGGAGTCGTCGGACCGACAAAGCTGAGGTGGCAGAAGATCCGTAACAACTTGAATGCCTGCGTCGCTCTGATCTCCGCCACGGAGATCACGATGCGCCCGCTGATCCCGCCGACGCACACTCATTCGCCGTTCGCGGATGCTGCTCAGCGGATCTACATGTCGGCCACGCTCGGAGGCGAGGGCGACCTGCGGCGCGCTTACGGTATCCAAACACTCCGCGTTGTCCGAGCGAAGAGTACTCAGTGGGGCCGAAGATACGTCTTCGTGCCTGGGCTCCATGTCTCGGAAAAAGGCGCGACCGCTCTCACCGGTTCGGCGTGGGACGCGATGGCAGCAAGGCGAGCCGTTCTGCTTACCCCGTCTGACCGAGAGCTGAATACAGCCTATGAATCCCTTCTGGCGTCAATGGCAATCACGCCAACGCGTTTCGGGGCCGAAGACATTTCAGAGTCTATTGAAACATTCGTCAAGTCCGAGGATGCGATCCTTGCCTTAGCAGGTCGTTACGATGGGCTGGATCTTCCAGACGACCAGTGTCGCCTGCTCATCATGCGCGGCTCCCCCGCTGCGACCAATCCGCTCGAACGTCATCTTAGCGAGCGATGGAAGCTTGGGCCAGTTCTCCGGCGCCGTGAACGAACACGACTTATCCAGGGAATGGGACGCTGCACTCGGAATGCCACTGACTTTGCGGTGATCATTTGGCTCGGGCAGGCGCTTGTTAACGCTTCAACCTCAAGTGCTCTGATCGGAGGAATGCCTTCAGATCTGGCAGCCGAAATTGCCTGGGGTACCAAACAGTCCGAACTCGCCGCGCTGAACGGCGGCGACGAGTTCATCAACATGATTTCCGGTCTTCTAGGTGACGCTTCCTATCGCAAGGATGCGGACGATGCCATTTCCTCAATCCCGCAGACGCATCCTAAGAGGGACTCGGAAGAGTACGAGCAGTTCGGCATCGACGAAGTTCGGTTTTCCGAAGCCATGTGGGGCGAAGACTACAAGCGCGCCCTTCTCGCCGCTCGCGGGATTGTCGACACAGCCACGACTGTAGAGCTCGCTGGATACAGGGCCTGGTGGTGGTATCTCACAAGCGTAGCTGCCAGACTCGCCAATAGTCCGTCCGTTGAAATCGACGCGCTTCGGAGGGGCTCCAAGTGCGGTGTCAATGCTGGCTGGCTCAGCAGACTGCTAGCCGATCGGGGAGAAAGCGAAGCCGCGACGGAGCCTGAGTCGAACGCCGAGGCGATCTGGGAGCTCTTCGATGCCTGGGGATGGGCTGGACCAGGATTTTCCTACAACATCAACCGAATGTTGCAGCAGCTCGGCCAGCATAAGCATGCCACCTATCACGAAGGATTGGAGGCACTCGGGAGGTGCGTGGGCGCCCTGACCACGAGGACGACCGCTCAAGGCGCGCCGGACGTGGTCTGGTCATTTCCGGGCGACCTGCATTTCGCCTTTGAGGCCAAGACCGAGAAGGACATCGACGCCGAGATCTCGAAGAGTGACCTGCAAGAAGCCAAGGGGCATCCAGACTGGGTCAGAGCTAACCTTTGTCAGGGAAGATCCGACGTCGCCGTCTCTTCAATAGTCGTCGCAAAGAGCTCCAAGGTTCACCCCGTCGGGCTTCCGTTCACGGGCGGACTGTTCTTTCTAACGCCAGCAGAAATTCTGACTTGGACGAAAGGAGCCGCGAGCGCACTCTCAGACATGCGGATTACTTTTAGCGGACGGGATTACCCTTCGGCCGCCGCCGACCTGTCTGCCGCGATTCGAGCGAAGCGGCTGGACATTGGTTCCGTTACAGCAATGCTGCTGAGCCACCCGCTGGCCGCGAAGTAGCGTCTCAATTCGTAAGCCACTGGACTCAGGTCCGCTCCGACAATCGGCGACACGCGCAGGCCGGACACCGGCGAGCCATGGAGTGCGGTGCGACCCTGAGCCCTCACCGGTGGGCACGGGGACCATCGCGAATCATGCTAGACTCGGCGTTGAACCCGGTGATGATGTTCGGCTGATACCCGAACGTCCGGTTCAACGACAAGCCCCAGAAGGGGCACAGGAGGGCAAGATGCCCGCAGACGCAGTGACCGCTATGGCAGACCTTCGCGATCTCGATCCGCTTTCCAAGCAACTCAACAACGCCACTGAGGAGTTGAACTTGGCTCTTCAGACGATCGAAAACAAGCTCAACGCCCTCGGTATTGGTCTCGAGGTGTGGGTCGTAGACGACCTCGTTGAGGTGACCAACTGGAGCGATCTCCTCGACGAGAATCAAGAGCCAACGGGTTCACGTTGGCGCTACGTGACTCAACTTGGGTACGGACGACACGGCGACGGCTGGGCCCTCCTCACGCGCCGTGTAGAACAGCGAGAAGGGTCCGACGCGCGAGGTTTTTCGTCCGTTGATGAGTACGACGAACACTCCAGCGTCAAGCCGCTTCTTCGCGCCTCGCGTGATCACCGCAGTCGTGCGGTCGATCTTGTTCCGGAGTTGATCAACCAGGTAGAGGCCGCGGCCAAAAGAATGATCGCGCGCGTGGCCCAAGCCAAGAAGATCGCCGACTCGCTGAAGTAGCTCAAACTCAATCGGACCGAACTCATCACCGGGTCTCTAGGTCCGTTAAGTTCTCGTACTTGATTCGCAGGACGGCGCACTGGGAGGACCTCATGACCGACGACACACGCATCGGAACCGAGGTGATCACGCCGTACGGCGACAACTCGCGGCCCTTCCGACCGCCCGCCTCGCCGGCCCGGTCACGGACGGCAACGGTCGAGGAACGGCTGCGCCGCGCCCGCCTTCGCGTGACCCTGATCGCGCAATTCTTGTTCCTCGAGGCGAATACCAAGAGCGACCTCGCAGACTGCGTGCCTGGTGATCGCGTCGGCGGTCACGAGGCCGCCTGCGAGATCCTCGAGGAGGCGCTCGAAGAGATCGAGCACGTCCGCTGCGCGCTGCCGGTTCAGGCCCTCAACCTCGAGGCGCCTGGCGCCGAGAAGGAAGGCGAGGGGAGTCATGACTTCGAGAGGCCGTGATCCTGTGGCCGGGAAAACGCTATTGGCCCGCCTGAGCGCGCCGCTGGACTGCCTGGATGACCTCGTCGAGCGGCTCGGCGAGCACCTGACGCCCGAGGAGGCGGTGCCTGAACCCGTGCACCAGTGGTGGATCGTCACCAACTCCACGATGACGCACATGGTCATCACCGACCAGGAGCGCCGCATCGTCATCGCCCCGACCGTCTGGCACCAGTTCATCGGCCTGCCCCTCGATCGCCTGCTCGAGGCCGCCCATGCCCAGGCGACCGCGATTCCGGGGCCGCGTCCAAAATCACGGCGCGCCTGAACGGCGGCCGGTACGGCGCGCATACTCCGGCCGCCCCAGTTGCCCTCGCGGTGGCGCTGTTTCCGTCGCGGTAGTAGAGTAGGCGCTCGCGATGGGCGGCCAGAGCTCCCCCTCCCTCATCCTCACCCGGCGCCCCGCTCGTGCCTGGAGATTGGTGGTGGCCGTCCTCCTCCTCTTGGCTTCCGCGCAACAAAGCGCGCACTCTTCAACGGCTCCGCTGAGCTTGGCCGGCGCCCTCGGTGAGATCACCGCGATCGTGATGACCGCGATCTTGATCGTTGCGCTCATCGTTAGCGGCATTCCGAAGTGGATCGGCCCGCCCGACTTCATGCGGTTCCGCCGGCGGCGCTACTTCATCCTGCTCGGCCTTGGCCTTCTGCTGATGGTCGCGGGCGCGGTCGCGCTCGGGTTCTCGGGATACGTCGCGGCGGGCGTCCTTCTGACTTGGCTCTACTGGTTCGGGTGGACGTGGATCGCGTGGCTGATGGCTGACCGGCGCGCTCGGGTGAAGTTCGGCGACGTGACCACCCGAGCAGCCTGAGGGCGGACCCACGGCCCTATGTGCCTATGATGTGCCTATGAAGCAACGGCCCGGCTGAGGGCCGGGCCGTTTAACCGCGTAAACATTGGTCGGGATGCCGGGATTTGAACCCGGGACCCCTTGACCCCCAGTCAAGTGCGCTACCAGACTGCGCTACATCCCGATGGAAAACATTGGCAATCGGCAATGGCAGATCGGCAATCGAACACTCATCGACTGATTGATGATCGATGACCTAGCGCCTCTTGCCGCGATTGCGACTGCCCTTCTTCGCGCTCTTCGCGTGCGAGCCGTTGCGTGACGGCGCGGCCGCTTTTTTCGTCGCCGAACGCGCTGGGGGCGGTCCGGACATGAGCACGCGATCTTCGGGCGTCACGCCGCTGCCGGAGAGCACGCCCAGAATCCACTGCAGGCCACGCTTGACGTCACGCAAGCCCTCGCGCGTGTGCTCGTCGAGCATCGCCGCGACGTCCGCGTCGCTGATCGTCTCTTCCGACGGCGCCCGCCCTTCTTCGCTCAGCCGCTTGCGCGCGCCCGCGAGCGTCAGGCCGTCGACGAACAGCAGATGCTTGAGACGCAGTACGCGCTCGACGTCGCCACGCCGATAGATCCGGGGGCCGCTCGCGCCCTTGGCCACGCCGAGATCCGGAAACTCCGCTTCCCAGCTCCGCAGCACGTACGGCTGCACTTCGGCGATCTCACACACTTCCTGCGACCGGAACACCGGCCGGTTGGGAATCGTCGCGGGCATCATCGCGTGTGGCTCAACCGTGTTGAGTATAGCGTGATCGGCCTACTGCTTTGGCCGTCTTTCCCGGGGGCCCGACCGCTTTCTGTCCCGCCCAGCGCGCCGCCGGACCTTCAAACGAATCGGGCACCCCTCAAAGCCGAACGACTCGCGCAGCCGGTTCATCAGGAAGCGCTCGTAGGAGAAGTGCAGCTCCGTCGCCACGTTCGTGAACAGCACGAACGAGGGCGGCGCCGTGCTCGTCTGCGCGCCGTAGAGAATCCGCACCTCGCGGCGCGTCTTGCTGGTCGGCGGATAGGTCGCCGTCACCGCCTCGAGGAAGCGATTGAGCTCGGCCGTCGGCACGCGCCGCTGGCGGGCCACCGCCACCCGGTCCACGGTTTCGAGCAGTTTCGGCGTCCGGTCCCCCGTGAGCGCCGAGAGGTGCACGAGCGGCACGTAGTCGAGAAACTTGAGCTGAAATCGGAGCTTGTCGTCGAACGCCTTCACCCAGTCCTGGCCGCGCCCCTTGACGAGATCCCACTTGTTCACCGCGATGACGATGCCACAGCCGGCCTGTTCGGCCTCACCCGCGATGGCGCCCTCCCGATCGCCGGCGCCTTCGGTCGCATCGACGACGAGCACGACGACGTCCGCGCGCTCGATCGCGCGCTTCGCCATGACGACGCTGACGGCTTCGACCTCCCCGCCGCGCGCGACCCGTCCCGGCCGCCGCATGCCGGCGGTGTCGACGATCCGGAAGCGCTGCTTGTGCCACTGGAGCAGGACGTCGACCGTGTCGCGCGTCGTCCCGGGCATCTCGTTCACCATCACCCGCTCTTCGCGCACGAGCCGGTTGACCAGCGAGGACTTCCCTACGTTCGGCCGCCCGACGATCGCAACGGCGACCTCGGCCTCCGGCTCCTCCGGGGCGGGCGTGCGCGCCGGAAGCCGGGCGACGACCTCCTCGAGCAGCTCGTAGACGCCGTCGCCGTGCTCGGCCGAGACCTCGAGCGCCGGCTCGAACCCCATCCGGTAGAACTCCATGGCGCGGCTCCGGCCCCGGCGGTCGTCCGTCTTGTTGATGGCGAGCACGACAGGCCGTCCGAGCGCGCGAAGGCGCTGGGCAATCTCCTCGTCGCCCGGCACCAGCCCTTCCCGCGCGTCGAGGACGAAGACGAAGACGTCGGCGTCATCCAGGGCCTTGAGCCCGTGCTGGACGACAAGCCTGTGGAGGGGGTCGGTCGTTGCGCCGAACAGGCCGCCAGTGTCGACGAGGGTGAACGTGCGCTCCTGCCAGGACGCCGGCGACGCCAGAACGTCGCGCGTGGTGCCCGCCACCGGGGCCACGATGGACCGCCGCGTGCCGGTAATGCGGTTGAAGAGCGTGGATTTGCCGACGTTGGGCCGCCCGACCAGCACCACCGCCGGCCCTCGTTCGCGTGCGGCCACGGGAACGAGTCTATCCCGAACCCGGTCTGAAGCCGCGCTCAGGCTGCGATCATTTAGACCGGCACTTGACACCCTAAGTGCTTTTCCTTATTGTCACTTACAGGCACCGCCGGACCGCTAAGTTATGATCAAAGTCGACATCGTCAACGAGGTGTCGCGCCTGGCCGAGATTACCAAAGTCAAGGCCGAGGTGGCCGTTGACGCCGTCTTTGACGCGATGCGCACCTCGATGATGAAGGGCGAGCGGATCGAGCTCCGCGGATTCGGCGTGTTTCAGGTCAAGCCCCGCAAGCGCGGCATCGGCCGCAATCCACGCACGGGCAAGGAAGTGAAGATTCCGCCCGGCCGGACGATCCGGTTCAAGCCCGGCAAGGAACTGCAGAACATCGGCGAGCCTACGGAGTGAGTTCGGAACAACTACCCCCTTCGCCCCAGCCCCCGGCCGAGGTCGTCCCCGTCGAAGACGTTGCGCACCCGCTGGAGGGCCTCTGGCTGCCCATGGGGCCGCCGCCCGAGCGCATCCGCTTCCAGCACAACTACAAGCTCCACATCGCGCTCTTCCTGGTGACGCTGTTCACGACCACGTTCGCGTCCAACCAGGTCCTCGAGTACCTGTACCTGTGGCTGGGCGGTGCGGTACAGGCGGGGCCGCATCCACTCACGCTGTTCCTCGACCCGCACATCATCATCAGCGGGCTCATGTTTTCCGCGCCGCTGCTGATCATCCTGAGCGCGCACGAGTTCGGGCACTACGTGGCGTGCCGCATCCACAAGGTCGATGCGACGCTGCCCTATTACCTGCCGCTGCCGCTGCCGCCAACGGGCACGTTGGGCGCCGTGATCCGGATCAAGGAAGCGTTCCCATCCAAGCGGGCGCTCTTCGATATCGGGGTCGCCGGGCCGATCGCCGGCTTCGTGATGCTCCTGCCCTTTCTCTACTGGGGCGTCACGCTCTCGACCGTTGCGCCCGCGGCGCACGGGCCGGGGGTGATCGAGTTCGGCGAACCGCTGCTCTTCAAAGCCATCGCGTGGATGCATTTCGGCCCGATTCCCCCGGGGTCGGAAGTGTTCCTGCACCCGACGGGCTTCGCGGGCTGGTGGGGCATGCTCGCGACGGCGCTCAACCTCATGCCCTTCGGCCAGCTCGACGGCGGCCACATTGTCTACTCGCTGCTGGGACGACGCTCGTCCTACGTGTCGATCGCCACGGTCGGCGTCGCGATGCTGTTGACGCTGCGGTCGATGAGCTGGATTTCGGTGACCGTCATGATGCTCATCATGGCGTTCTTCCTCGGCGTGCGGCATCCGCGGATTCGCGACGAAGAGACACCGCTCGACGGCGTGCGGCGGCTCGTCGCGGTTTGCGCGCTCGTGATCTTCGTGCTCTGTTTTACGCCAGTGCCGATACAGACCTTCTTCGGGAAATAGGTACAGCTCACCTCACAATTCTGAACGCGACCAGCCTCGTTTCGCTGACCGCGCCCGCGCTCACGACCACTTCGACGACATACTCACCGGCCGCGAGAGGCGTGAGCGCGAGGTCGGCGGCGAGCACGGTCGTCCCGGTGCTCTGGAGCTGCGTAGCGCTCGCGTTGATGGGGAGCGGCTGGGCGCGCGAGTCGAGCAGGCGCGCCTGGCGTTGATCGAGCGGCGTCAGCACCGGCCACTCGACGTGAATGCGCTCGGTCCGGCGGAACGCGAAGTCAGCGACCGGCGTCGTCGTCGAGTTCGGCAGCGTGGATGCGCGGAAGACCAGCGGATCGCCGAGGAGCTTGCCCGCGATAAACGGCACGTCGATGCGATCGACGAGCTCGCGGTCCGCGCTCTTGATGCGGACCGACGCCGTCCACGGCCCGAACTTCTCCTCGAGCGGCACCTCGACGAGCGCGGCGCGTTTGCCGCGCGGAATCTCCCCGCGCCCGGCGCCCGCGGGTGTGCGCCCGGGCGCGTTGAGCTGCACCTCGACGGCCGCGCCGTCGTTCCAGCGCCCGAGCTCGAGCTGCGCGCTCGAGATCTCGGCGACGACCAAGACGCGATCGCCGCGGCGGGCGGCCACGCTGTAGATGTTGGCCTCGGGATTGACGCGCAACAGCTCGGCGAGGGCCTGTTGCACCGCCGAGGGCGCCGGCGGGGGTTGCCCGGCACGCGCGGCCGCCTCCTGGCTCGCCTTGTACATCGCCGCGGTGGGGGCCTGATAGCCCTTGCGGGCGAGCACGCTCACCCCCGGCGCCTTGACCTTCACATCGATCGAGCGGTACTTGCCGTCGAACTTATTGTTCGACGAGTAGTAGCCGAGCTCGTAGTGGCCCGACTGGCCGTCGGCGATCTTGATCAGCGCCGGACCAATCTCCGTCGCGCCGACGATGGCCGTGCCGCCGGTCATGACAGCGACGGTCTTCACGCCCTCGTACGGCGCGACCGACTGATGCGTCGTCTTCGCCCGCGCGTCCGGCGTCGAGATGTCATCGTCGAAGATCGCGAGCCCGGCGGGCTCGACGAAGGAGATCGACACGTTGCCGCGCGCGGCAGTCGCGACGATGTTGTCGACCTTCGACGCCAGGGACGGCGCCGTGATACCGCGCAGCTCGTTCGCGCATTCAGTGGTCTCCGGCGGTCCAACCGTACGCGACGATGCTTGCTTCCGGAGATCTTCCGCGACGTGCGCTGGCAGCGGAAGCGCACCGGCGAACACGAGGATGTTCGAGCGCGCTTCACGCATCGCCGCCAGACGGACAACGAGCTCTTCGAGCGACCCGAGGATCCGCTTTGCACGCCATTGATCCGCGATCCGCTCTACGTCGTCGGGCGTCTTTGTCTTCATGGTCATGATGCAGTTGAAGGCCGGCTCTTCGGCGGGCAGGCGCGGCCAGCCCTTCGGATGCGGCAGCGACGCCCAATCCCAGTAGCCGTTGGCGGCGTCGATGAGGACGTCCGGCCGGTCGCCCAGCACGAGATCGCGGACGTCGTCGTACAGCCGCAGCACGCCGAATAGGTCCGACTGACTGACGGATTGGTTGAAGAACGCGGTGGTGGCCTTCTGCGTGTTCGCCGCACCCTCGTGCGACGCGTGATAGCCGGTGAGATAGACCACGAACACGCGCCGCCGCGCGTCACCGGCAAGGCGCTCGGCGGCCTCGAGTCGCGTCGGCTGAGGCACCGCCTCGGGTCCATCCGACACGCCGCGGACGAACTCAAACTGGTCGATCGACTGGCGCTTGCCGTCCTCGAAAACCTCGAAGTCGTCGCGGGTGAGGTTGTCGACGATCTTGCCGTCGCGGGTCGGGTAGGCGTCCACCGCGACGAAGTTCGCGCCTGCACGGAAGACCTGGCGGGACGACGTCTGCGCGTCCTGGGATTCGAGGTGCGGCGCGGCAACCGCGAGAGCGAGGACAAGCGAGCTCGCGGTTAGAACGCGGCGGTGGCGCGGGCGTCTCATCTGACCCCGGAGGCAGTGCTGGCTTCGTAAGTGTAGCGCGTCGTACGACAGGCACGACCAGTACGACGGGTGCTCTTCACGTGACCGATATCGGATCGACGTCCACTACAGTGCGCCGCTTCAATTCCGGCTTCGCCTCGAGCGCCGCCACGATCGCCTCCCGCATCCCTTTGCGATGCGTCCCCTTGATGAAGAACTGGGCGCGGAATTCGTCCTTGATCTTCGACAGCGCGGCGGGCGCCGGGCCGAGCACGCGGCCGTGCGGGCCGTGGTGGCGGACGTACTTGGCGAGCTCGCCGGCATCGGTCAGGGCCCGGTCGAGGGTCGTGCCACGCACGACGACGTTGATGAGCCCGATCGCCGGCGGGTAGTGGAGTTTCTCGCGGAACTCCATCTCGCGTGCGAAAAACGCCGCGTAGTCTTGATCGGCGGCCGCGCGCACGCTGTAGTGGTCCGGGTAGAGCGTCTGGATGATCGCTTCGCCCGGCGTGGTGCCGCGGCCGGCGCGTCCGACGACCTGCGTGAGCAGTTGAAACGTTCGCTCGGACGCGCGAAAGTCCGCGAGCCCGAGGCCGACATCGGCCGAGACGACGCCGACGAGCGTGACGGCCGGAAAATCGTGGCCCTTCGCGATCATTTGTGTGCCGACGACGATGTCGATGGCGCCGGCCGCGACGTCGCGAAGGACGCGCGCGATGGCGCCCTTGCGCCGGACCGTGTCGCGGTCCACACGGACGACGCGCGCCCCGGGGAACGCTGCGCGCACGTCCGCCTCCAGCCGCTCGGTGCCGACGCCCGATTGCTCGAGATACTCGCCGCCGCAGGCGCCGCATTTCCGCGGCACCGCGGACGAGTAGTTGCAGTAGTGGCAGCGCACGCGCCGGGCCGCGCGGTGATACGTGAGCACCACGCTGCAGTGCGGGCATTCCATTGACGCGCCGCACTGCCGGCAGAAGATCACCGTCGCGAACCCGCGGCGGTTGAGCAGCACGACAACCTGCTCGCGCTTGGCCAGCCGATCTTCAATCGCGGCCTTGAGCGGCGCGCTGATCGTGACGTCCGGGCCGCCGGCCGCGTACTCCTTCCGCATGTCGACGATTCGCACCGACGCAAGCGGACGATTCAGCACGCGCTTCATGAGCTTGACGAGATCGTACCGGCCGGCCTGCGCGTTGGCCGCCGACTCGAGCGATGGCGTCGCCGAGCCGAGCACGACCAGCGCCTGCTCCATCCGTCCCCGCACGACCGCGACGTCCCGTCCGTTGTACCGCGGGAGCTCGTCCTGCTTGTACGACGAATCGTGCTCCTCGTCGACGACGATGAGCCCGATGCCTTCGAGCGGCGTGAACACGGCCGAGCGGGTGCCGACCACAACGTCGATGTCGCCGCGGCGGATGCGGTGCCACTGATCGTGCCGCTCGCCCGCAGAAAGCCCGCTGTGCTGGATCGCCACCCGCGAGCCGAAATGCGCTCGGAAGATGCCCGTTGCCGCCGGCGTGAGCGCGATCTCCGGCACCATCACGAGCACGCGGCGGCCGGCCGCGATGACGTGCGCCGCGAGGCGGAGGTACAGCTCGGTCTTGCCGCTGCCCGTGACGCCGTGCAGCAGGACTGTGCGGAACAGTTTGGCCGCGGCCGCTTCTTCCAGATGTCGAAACGCGGACGCCTGCTCGGGCGTGAACGCGTGCGATCGCGCCGGTGTCTCGCCGAGCGTCCAATGCCCGCCCTCACCCGTCGTCTCGTCTTCGGCGAACGGATCGCGCTCGACGACGGAATCGCGGAGGCGGACGACGCCGAGCGTGGCGAGCGATCGCACCGTGCTCGTCCCCACGCCGAGGCGCAGCAGCTCGGACAACGTCAGGCCCTCCGCCTTGTGGCGCAGCAGCGCGAGCGCTTCACGCTGCTTGGGCCCGCGCAGCGCGGGCGTCTCGGCGCCGGCCACGGCCTCGGCGAGCTTCTCGGTGCGGAACGCCGTGCGGCCCTCGCGCGCCGACGGCGGCATCGCGATCGCCAGCGCTTCGCCCGGCCCCGCCGCGTAGTATTCGCCCACCCACACGGCGAGATCGACGACGGTTGGCGGCAGGAACGGCACATCGTCGACGGCCGACGTAATCCCGCGCAGCGTCCCGCCCGGCGGCATCGTCGCGTGGTGGCTCACGACGACGCCGGTGACGCTGCGCGTACCGAGCGGCACGGTGACGCGCGCGCCCTTCGGCGGCACGGGCCGCGGCGCGCGGTAGCTCAGCAGACCGAGCCCCGGCACCGGCACGGCGACCTGGAGGATGTCGTCAGTCGCGATCGGCGAGGAGGGCACGCACTTTCTTCATGTCTTCCCACACGTCGCGCTTGCGGTCCGGGCTGCGCAAGAGGAAGGCGGGATGGAACGTGGCGATGAGCTTGGTGCCGCCGCGGAAATCGTGCACGCGGCCGCGCAGGCGCGAGATCGGCGACTCCGTCTTGAGGAGCGCCTTGGCCGCGAACGTGCCGAGCGCGACGATGACACGCGGACGGATGAGATCGATCTGGCGGTGGAGGAACGGCTCGCAGGTCGCGATCTCGTCCGGCTCCGGATTCCGGTTCTCCGGCGGCCGGCATTTGATCACGTTGGAGATGTAGACGTCCGCGCGCTTGCAGTCGAACATCGTCTCGATGATCTTCGTGAGCAGCTGCCCGGCGCGCCCGACGAACGGCTCGCCGAGGCGGTCTTCGTCGGCGCCCGGGGCCTCGCCCACGAACATCAGCTCGGCTCTTGGGTTGCCGACGCCGAAGACGACCTGGCTGCGGCCCTGCGTGCAGAGCTTGCAGCGCGTGCAGGCGGGCCCGATGTGCGCGCGGAGTGCGTCCAGGGTCGCGATCTGGGTCAATGACCCCTCTGCGACAGGGTCAATGGCCCCCCCGCCGCTCTGAACGGCTACCGCCGCGGGAGGGGCGACCGGCGCCGGGTCCCCCTCGCGCTCGCGCCACACGCGATCGCGCGACACGCCCGTCACGCCGAGGTCGCGCAGGAACTGCAGGTGGGCGGCGATCTCCTGCCGGCTCATCGCGACGCCGAGAGCGCCGGCGACGCGGCCAGGAGCCGCTCGACGCGGTCGATGACGACCGACGCGACGGCAGTCTTGGACATGAGCGGGAGGCGATCTTCCGCTTCGTGCGTGACGAGCACGACTTGATTCGTTTCGACGTCGAATCCCGCGCCTGGTGCGGTGACGTCGTTGGCGACGATGAGATCGACGTGCTTGCCGTCGAGCTTCTTGCGAGCCGCGGCCGTGGGATCGCCCGTGGTCGCGGAAAACCCGACGAGCACCGGTCGCGCGGCATTGCCCCGTTGCGCACCAAGCGTCGCCAGGATGTCGACCGTGCGCTCGAGCGCGATCGTCGTTGGTCCGCCCTTCTCGATCTTTTGTGGAGCGGCGCCGCCGGCCGGCGTGTAATCCGCCACGGCGGCCGCCATGACGACGGCGTCGGCCTGATCGACGCGCGCAATCACCGCCGCGTACATGTTAGCCGCGCTGCGGACGCGGACGAGCTCGACGGCGGGCGGCGGCTCGACGTGGGTCGGTCCCGCGATCAGGATCACGCGCGCGCCGCGATTGTGCGCCTCGCGCGCCAGCGCGAAGCCCATCCGGCCGCTCGAGCGATTCCCGACGAACCGGACGGGATCGAGATCCTCGACGGTCGGGCCGGCGGTGACCAGGACCGTGCGGCCCGCGAGCGACGTGCGGCGCATGAGCAGCCGCTCGGCGGCTTCGGCGATGGTCTCGGGCTCGGCCAGGCGGCCGCGTCCGACCCATCCGCATGCCAGATAGCCCTCGCCCGGGTCGACGAAGTTGATGCCGCGCGCCCCGAGGCGATCGACGTTGTCGCGCACGGCGGCGTGCTCCCACATGTTCGTGTTCATCGCGGGCGCAACGAGCACGGGCGCCGTGGTCGCCAGAATCAGCGCCGTCAGGAAGTCGTCGGCGATGCCGTTGGCCATCTTGCCGATGACGTTGGCCGTCGCCGGCGCGATGACCAGCAGATCGAGGCTCGACGCGAGCGCGATGTGCTCGATGTCGGCGTTGAGCTCCGGCGCGAACTGACTGGTGATGACCGGATGCCGCGTGATGGCCTCGAACGTCAGCGGTCCGACGAAACGGCGCGCCGATCGCGTCATCACCGCGTGGACGTCGTGACCGCGTTTCTGCAGCAGCCGCACGACCTCGACGGCTTTGTACGCGCCGATCCCGCCGGTGACGCCGAGGCCGACGCGGGCCATGGCTACTTTTCGGTCGTGACAGGCGTGCGCGTGACGGCGCCGCGCGACACTTCCTGCAGCGCGCGCCGCGCGAGCTTCGGCGAGCCGTCGACCTTCGGCACGCAGCCCTCGAGCAGCTGCCGCGCGCGGGCGGACGCCACCGTCACGATTTCAAACGCATTCTTCGGCTTCGTCGTCGGCCGCGGATTGTCAGCCATGGTTTCCTCGTCCTGTTTGGAATGTTGTCACTATCGGCGCCACTGTGGCCAGCCGCCGTCCCCGGCGGGCGCGTTCGGCCGTCACGATCGCGCAAATCTCGCTAACGCACCGGTCAAGCTCGTCGTTGACGACGACGTAGTCGTACTCGCGCACGGCGTCCACCTCGGAGCGGGCCGTCTCGAGCCGCCGCGCGATCGCGCCGCTCGAATCCTGGCTCCGCCCGCGCAGGCGCCGCTCGAGCGCCTCGAACGACGGCGGCAGAACGAACACCGCCACCGCGTCCTGCATCCGCTGTCGCACCTGGCGGGCGCCCTGGACGTCGATCACGAGCACGACGTCGAGCCCGGCCGCCAGCCGCGTCTCCGTCTGCCCTCGACTCGTGCCGTACAGGTTACCGAAGACGTCGGCCCACTCGAGAAACTCGCCGTGGGCGATCATGCCCTCGAACTCGGGGCGGCTCACAAAATTATAGTCGACGCCGTCAATCTCCCCGGAACGGCGGGGGCGCGACGTGTAGGACCGCGACCGCTCCAGATGGGGGCAGACCTCGACCAGCCGCTCGACGACCGTCGTCTTGCCGGTGCCCGAAGGCGCCGAGACGACGAAGAGGAGGCCGCGCTGGGTGGGCACACTACTCGACATTCTGGACCTGCTCGCGAATGCGCTCGAGCTCGGCTTTGGCCGCAATCACGACCTCGGTCGCGCGGAGCCCCTCGGCCTTCGATCCGATGGTGTTGATCTCGCGATTCATTTCCTGCACGAGGAAGTCGAGCTTGCGGCCGCACGGCTCCAGGCCGTCGGCGAGCGCGCGCCAATGCTCCACATGACCGCGGAGACGCACGACTTCCTCATCGACATCGGACCGGGCCACGAACCGGACCACCTCTTGCGCCACCATCGCCGGATCGCCGGCGAGGTCGGGCGGCAGCTCCGCCATCCGCCCGCGCAGCCGGGCTTCGAGCTGCGTCTGGCCGTCATGCGCGAGCCGCTCGAGATCGGCCACGAGGTCGGCGAGCGTCCTGATCCGCGCGTCGAGATCGGCCGCAAGAAACCGGCCTTCCGTCTCGCGCATGATCACGAGCGCGTCCATCGCGTCCCCGACCGCGCGCTCCACGAGCGCGTGCGCCTCGTCGGACACGACCGGCGTGTTCGCTTCGCTCCGCGATCGAATGTCCAGGATCTGCGGAATGCGTAGCGCGTCCGACGCAGTGAGGCTGCCGGTCACGAGGCCCTTCGCGCGGGCGGCCTCCATCGCTTCCACGACGCGGCCGAGCAGCGACTCGTCGAGCGAGACCTCGCGCGCCGGCGGCACCGTGAACTCGAGCCCGATCGTCAGTTCGACGCGCCCGCGGGCCAGCCGCTGCTGCGCCTGGCTGCGCAGCCGGCCCTCGATCGCACCGAGGATCGACGGCGCCTTCACCTGCACGTCGAGGAAGCGGTGATTGACGGACTTCGCGGTGACGTTCACCCGCTGCCCGCCATCCTCGATGCTGATCGACGCAAACCCGGTCATCGAACGAATCACGACCGCTCCCTTTATTCCCGGGCGACTTCCGCCCCATTTCCGCGGACGGCCTCCGCGAGCGCGGCCGCGCGATCGTCGAAGGCCTGCAGCGCGTAGAGCTTCGCGTAGACGCCGCCCGGCCGCCCCACCAGCTCGTCGTGCGTCCCAATCTCGACGATGCGCCCCTCGTCCAGCGCCACGATCAAATCGGCGCGCCGCACCGTCGAGAGCCGGTGCGCGATGACGAACGTCGTGCGGTTGCGCATGAGGTTGGCGAGCGCGTCCTGCACGAGCAGCTCGGACTCGGCGTCGAGCGACGAGGTCGCCTCGTCGAGAATCAGCAAAGGACAATTCTTGAGGATCGCGCGCGCGATCGCCAGCCGCTGCCGCTGGCCGCCCGAGAGCCGCTGGCCGCGTTCCCCAATGCGGGCGTCGTAGCCACCGGGCGCCTCCACGATGAACTCATGCGCGTGCGCGGCCTTGGCCGCGGCCTCGATCTCCTCGCGCGGCGCGTTCGGTGCGCCGTACGCGATGTTGGCCGCAATCGTGTCGTCGAACAACACGGTCTCCTGCGTCACGAGCGCGATCTGATCGCGCAGGGACCGCAGCGCCACGCCGCGGATGTCGACGCCGTCGATGAGGATCTCGCCGGCCGTGACGTCGTAGAACCGGGGAATCAGGTTCACGAGCGAGGTCTTGCCCGCCCCGCTCAGCCCGACCAACGCGATCATCTGCCCCGCCCGCACCGCAAAGCTCACATCGTCGAGCACTGGCCGGCTGGAGGCGTCGTCGTACGCAAAGCTCACGTGACGGAACTCGACGCGATCGCGGTGGCGAGGGAGCGCCAGCGCTCCTGGCTTCTCGCGGACCTCGCTATGCGTGTCGAGCATCTCGAAGATCCGATGCGCGGCGGCAATCGCCTGTTGCAGGCCCGCATTCACACGGCTGAGCTTCTTGACCGGACCGTACATCAAGAACGCCGCGGCGAGAAAGCTCGTGAAGTCGCCGGGCGTGATTTGCTTGAGCGCGATTTCCCGCGAGCCGTACCACAGCGCCCCCACCGCCGCCACGCCGCCGATGAACTCCATGAGCGGGGGCAGGGCCGACAGCGCGCTCGTGATCTTCATGTTCGTGCGATACAACAGCTCGGACGCGCGGCTGAAGCGCGACGTCTCGCGCGCCTCGGCGCCGAACGCCTTGACGATGCGATGGCCCGTGAAGCCTTCGGCGGCCAGATGCGTGACGTGCTCGAGTTCCTCCTGGCCGCGCCTCGTGGTCCGGCGCACACGCTGCCCCAGGCGCACGAGCGGGTAGACGACCAGCGGCGCCGCCGTCATGCAGACGAGCGCGAGACGCCAATCGGTGACGAAGAGGTAGCCCGCGTAGCCGACGACCGTGATCGACTCGCGAATCAGGTCTGCGAGCGTTTCGGACACCGCCTGCTGAATCTGGTTAACGTCGTTCGTAATCCGCGAGATCAGCTGACCAGACGTTCGTCGCGAGAAGAACGCCGTCGACTGCCCGAGGATGTGGCCAAAGAGCTGATTGCGGAGGTCGCGCACGACGCGCTGCCCGACGTCCGTCATCACGTAACCCGATACGTACGCGCCGACACCCTTCACGGCGTACGCGACGAGGATCAGGACGCTGACCAGCTGCACGTCCTGCTGCCGCACCAAGACCTGGTCGAAGATGGGCTTGATGAGCCGCGCGAGCCCGACCGACCCCGCCGCGTACACGACCATCGCGATGACCGCGACCACGAGCCGGCCCCGGTACGGCGCCGCGTAGCGAAGAAGCCGCTTGAACTCGTTCACTCAGTGAACCGGAACTTGACCAACACCCACAGGGCCACGACGCCGTCGCGCCACGTGATCTTCTTGCCTTCCTCGTATCCGCGGCCGTCGTAGGAAATCGGGATCTCGTACACCCGGTAGCGCCGTTTGAAGATCTTCGCCGTGAGCTCCGGCTCGATGCCGAAACCGTTCGACTCCAGGCTGAACGATCGGAGGACCTCCGTCCGCATGACCTTGTAGCAGGTCTCCATGTCGGTCAGCATCGTGTTGTAGAGCAGATTGGTGATCGACGTGAGCAGCCGGTTCCCGAGGTAGTGCGTGAAGAGGAACACGCGGTGCCGGCCGAGGAACCGCGAGCCGTAGACGACGTCCGCGCGGCCCTTGCAGATCAGCTCGATGAGATCGGGGAGCTCCTCGGGCGAATACTCGAGGTCGGCGTCCTGGATCACCACCAGATCGCCCGTAACGTCCTGAAATCCACGCCGCAGCGCCGCGCCCTTGCCGCCGTTCGCCGGTTGGAAGATCAGCTTGAAGTTGTGCTGCTTCTGGAGCGCCGTGAGCAAATCGCGCGTGCCGTCCGTCGATCCATCGTCGACGACGATGAGCTCGATGCGGACGGGCACCGCGAGCACGCGCGGAATGATTTCCTCGATCGTCGTCCGCTCGTTGAACACCGGCATGACGACGGACAGCAATGGATTGGACAGGACGCCCTTCAGCCGCGACATCTCGATTCCATGTCAGTACCCCTGTGGGTGCCGCTCGTGCCAGGCCCAGGCAGTTCGCACGATGTCATCCAGGGCCGCAAGCTTGGGGGTCCACTCGAGCCCGCGGCGCGCGCGCTCGCTCGACGCGACCAGTCGCGCCGGATCGCCCGGCCGGCGCGGCCCGATCTGGTGCGGCACGTCCCGGCCGGTCGTCCGCCGCACGCTCTCGATGACCTCGCGGACCGACGCCCCCTGCCCGTTGCCCAGATTGTAGGCTGACGAGGCCGCACCGGCCTCGAGGGCGCGCAGGGCGGCGATATGCGCGTCGGCCAGGTCCGCCACGTGGACGAAATCGCGAATGCACGTCCCGTCCGGCGTCGGGTAGTCGTCCCCGAAGAGCGTCAGCGACGGGCCGCCGACGGCCGCCGCGATCGCCCGTGGAATCAGGTGCTCCTCGGGATCGTGGTCTTCGCCGATCCGGCCCTCGGGATCCGCGCCGGACGCATTGAAGTACCGCAGCGCCGTCCAGCGGATGCCGAACGCCCGCTCGATGTGCGGCAGCGCGCGCTCGACCGCGAGCTTGCTCTCGCCGTACGCGTTGATCGGCCGCTGCGGATGGCTCTCGTCGATCGGCGTCGTCTGCGGTTCGCCAAACGTGGCACAGGTCGAGGACAGGATGAAGTGCTTCACACGGGCCTCGGCCATCGCGTCGAGTACCGTGAGCGTGCCCGTGACGTTCGTCCGGTAGTACTTCAGGGGCTGCGCGACGGACTCGCCGACCAGGAGCCTCGCGGCAAAGTGCATGACCGTCGCCGCGCGCGACGCGGCGAGCGTCTTCAGCACGAGCGCACGATCGAGGATGTCGCCCTCGACGAGCGAGATCGATCGCGCCGGAAACGCGCGCCGGATCCGCTCGACCGCTTCCGGATGACCCGCGGACAGATCGTCGAAGACGACGACGTCATAGCCGGCGGCCGCCAGCGCGAGCACCGCATGGCTGCCGACGTAGCCGGCGCCCCCAGTGACCAGCACAACGCTCATGGACGGCCGATCGACTTGTACGTGAAGCCCAGGGCGCGAAGCTGCTTCGGGTCGAAGATGTTGCGCCCGTCGAAGATCAATGGCTGCTTCATCAGCCGCTTCATCTTCGCGAAGTCGGGCTCCCGGAACTCATTCCATTCGGTGACGACCAACAGGGTGTCGGCGCGCACGAGCGCGTCATACGGGTGCCGCGCATAGTGAATGCGCCGGCCGAAGATCTTCTGCGCGGTCTTGCGCGCCTCGGGATCGAACGCGCGCACGCTCGCTCCACGCGCAAGCAGACCCTCGATGATCGGGATCGCCGGCGCCTCGCGCATGTCGTCCGTGCGCGGCTTGAACGCGAGGCCCCACACCGCGATCGTCCGCCCCTTCAGCGACCTGCCGAAGTGCGCGTCGAGCTTGAGAAGCAACCGCTCCTTCTGGGATTCGTTGACGGCCTCGACCGCTTCCAGAATCCGAAACCGGTACTTCTTGTCCGCCGCGAACTTGACGATCGCCTGCACGTCCTTCGGAAAGCAGCTGCCGCCGTAGCCGACGCCCGGAAACAGAAAGGCCGGGCCGATCCGCTTGTCGGACGCCACCGCCTTCCGGACCTTGTCGACATCGGCGCCGAACGCTTCACAGACGTTCGCGATCTCGTTCATGAACGAAATGCGCGTGGCCAGCATCGCGTTTGCCGCGTACTTGCATAGCTCCGCGCTCGCGCAATCCATGATCATGATTGGCGCGCCGGTTCGCGTGAACGGCCGGTGGAGCTCGGTCATGATCTCGGCCCCGCGCGCATCGGACGCGCCGATGACGACGCGATCCGGCCGCAGGAAGTCGTCGACCGCGGCGCCCTGCTTGAGAAACTCGGGATTGCTCACGACGCTGAACGGATGCTTCGTTTCGCCGCGGATCGCGAGGCGCACTTTCTCGGACGTCCCCACCGGCACCGTGCTCTTGTCGACGATGACCTTGTAGCCGTTCATCGATCGGCCAATCTCGCGCGCGGCCGCCAGCACGTGTTGAAGATCGGCGGACCCGTCCTCGCCCATCGGCGTCCCGACGGCGATGAAGACGACGTCGGCCTTGCGCACCGCGTCAGGCAGCGTGGTCGTGAAAACGAGCCGCTTTTCCTGGCGATTGCGGCGGACGATCTCCTCGAGGCCCGGTTCGTAAATCGGAATGTGCCCGCGCCGCAACAGCGCGACCTTCTGCCGGTCCTTGTCGACACAGATGACGTCGTTGCCCGTTTCCGCAAAGCACGCGCCGACGACCAAGCCGACGTAGCCCGTGCCGATGACCGCAATCTTCATGAACGCTCCATCTCCTCAGCTAAAACTCCTCACGGTAACACGCAGTTCGAAAGTCTGTCAATCGATTGACTCATAAGGACTTGCGACGCCGGACCGGCTTCGCATGATAGCATCCGCCGAGTTTCGCCCGTGCGGATCCTGCTCGACTACCGACCGGCGCTCCGCGAGCGGACGGGCGTCGGCGAATACGTCCACGAGGTCGCGCGCGCCCTGGCGCAGTCGGCTCCCGCCGGCGAGTCGCTGACGCTCTTCTCGTCGTCCTTCAAGGACCGCCTGGTGTCGCCGGGATTCCCCGGCACGAGCCTCGCCGATCGGCGCGTCCCGGTGACGCTGCTCAACTTCGCGTGGCACCGGCTCGAGTGGCCGCCGGTCGAGCGGCTGGCCGGCGGCTCGTTCGACGTCGTGCACGCGACGCATCCGCTGCTCATTCCAGCGAGCGGCGCCGCGCGCCTGGTCACCATCTACGATCTCGACTTTCTCGATCATCCTGAACGGACGCGCGCCGAAATCCGGCGCGACTACCCGGCACTCGCGGGCGTTCACGCGCGCCGCGCCGATCACATCGTCACGATCTCGCGCGACACGGCCCGGGCGATCGAAACTCGACTCGGCGTGGACGCGTCGCGCATCTCGGTCTGCTATCCCGGCGCGCCGGCGTGGCCCGCGCGCGATCGCGAGCCGGCGCAGGGATGCGTGTTGTTTCTCGGATCGCTCGTCCCGCGCAAGAACCTCGGCCTCTTGCTCGACGCCTACGAGCGTCTGATCGCGCGGATGCCGGCCTCGCCTCCGCTCGTGCTCGCGGGCGGCCAATCGGAGGAATCCCGGGAGATCGTCGACAGGACATCGCGGCCGCCGCTGGCTGGACGCGTCGAGCTGACAGGATACGTCGCGCCGGCCGATCGGCCGGCGCTCTACCGCCGCGCGCTCGTGTTCGTGATGCCCTCTTTTGCCGAAGGCTTCGGCATTCCGGTCATCGAAGCGATGACGATCGGCGTTCCGGTCGTCGCCGCCAACCGCGGCGCGCTGCCCGAAGCCGTGGGCAGCGCCGGACGCCTGTTCGATCCGCAGGATGCGGACGTGCTCGCACAGACTCTGGGGCAGCTGCTCGCGGATCCCGCCGAGCGCCGCCGCCTCGGCGACGCCGGCCGCGCGCACGCGGCGCAATTCACCTGGACGGCCGCGGCCAGCGGCGTGCGCGACGCATGGGCGCGCGCAATTGCCCATCGCCAGAAGGTGGGCCGTGGCTGATCGGCAACTGCGCATCGGCCTCGACGGCCGCGAGCTCACCGGACAGCCCACGGGCGTCGGCCGCTACGTTGAGTCGCTCCTCCGCGAGTGGTCGCGAGACACGAGCTTCCACCATCAGGTGACGATCTTCGCTGCCCAGGGCCCAGCGCCCAAGGTGGTGCGCGAGGATCCGCGATTCGTCTGGCGCGTGCTGGCCGCGCCCACCGCGGGCACGTGGTGGGAACAAACGACGCTCGCGCGCGCCGTCAACGCCGCGGACCTCGACGTGTTTTTCGCGGCGGGCTACACCGCGCCCCTGCGGCTCACCTGCCCGCTGGTCGTCGCGATCTACGACGTGTCCTTCTTCGCGCATCCGGAGTGGTTCAGCGCGCGCGAAGGCTGGCGGCGACGCTGGCTCACGCGATCGGCCGCCAGACGCGCGGCGCGCGTCGTGACGATCTCCGAGTTTTCGGCGAGCGAGATCGTACGGTGGCTCGGCGTACCACTGGGCCGCGTGGCGATCGCCCGGCCTGGCGCCCCGCCGACCGTCGATGGCCCCGCGGCGATGACTCGCCCGCCGGTCGTACTCTTCGTCGGATCGCTCTTCACGCGACGGCACGTCCCTGAGCTGATCCAGGCCTTTGCGCAGGCCGCCACGCGTGTGCCGGAGGCGAAGCTCGTGCTGGTCGGAGCCAATCGGAGCCAGCCGCGCATCGACCCCCGCGCGATTGCGGCTGCGGCCGGGGCCGGCCAGAACGTCGAATGGCGCGAGTACGTCGCGGACGCCGAGCTCGACACGCTGTACGCCGGCGCGCGCGTGTTTGCGTTCCTCTCGGACTATGAAGGCTTCGGCCTCACGCCGCTCGAAGCCATCGCGCACGGCGTGCCGCCGGTGCTGCTCGACACGCCGATTGCCCGCGAAATCTTCGGTGACGCCGCCCGGCTCGTGCCGCTCCGCGTCGACCTCGTCTCGGACGCGCTCGTCGAGCTCCTCAGCGACACGCGCGCGAACGCCGCACTGGTCGCCGCCGGACGCCGCAGTCTCAGCCGCTACTCCTGGACGGAGGCCGCGAAAACGGTCCGCACGGCACTCGAGGAGTCGGCGGGCCGCTGATATGGCGCAGCCCCTCGAGGTCATCATCGTCAGTTACAACACGCGAGCGGACACGCTCGCCTGCCTGGCGTCGCTCTTCGCGGCGGCGCCGGCCGGGCTGACGCGGACCTGGGTCGTGGACAACGCGTCGAGCGACGGATCGGTCGAGGCGATCCGCGCGGCCTGGCCCGCGGTCGAGGTCGTCGTCTTGGACACGAACGCCGGGTTTGGCGCCGCGAACAACGTGGCGATGCGCCGCGCTGTCGCGCCGCTGATCCTTCTGCTCAACAGCGATACGACGGTGCCGCCACGATCGATCGATACCCTCGTCTCTCGTCTCGAGGCGACGGGCGCGGTGGCGGCTGGTCCGCGCCTGGTCGACGGCCGCGGCCGGCCGGAGGTGTCGTTCGGCCCGATGCTCTCGCCGCTGGCCGAACTCACGCAACGCTTCCGCGTCCGGATGGCGGCGCGCTCGGGCGCCTGGGCCCACCGTTACGTGGAGCGGCTGGTCAGCGCCGAGCGCGAGGTCGATTGGGTCAGCGGCGCGTGCCTGCTGGTGCGGCGCGACGCAGCGGTGGCGGCGGGCCTGTTCGACGAGCGCTACTTCCTGTACGAAGAAGACGTCGACTTCTGCGCCGCGCTCCGCGCGCACGGCGGGCGCGTGCTCTTCACGCCGCGGGCCGAGATCGTGCACCTCCGCGGACGATCGCGGCCGACCGCCGCCGGCGGCGGCGCGTCGCACTACGACCGCAGCCACGTCGCGTTCTACGAGAAGCACCTGCCCGGCTGGGCGCCGTGGCTGCGCGGCTGGCTGCGGATGCGCGGCCGATCGATCCGGTAGAATCAGCGCGGAGCCTGCCCGAGTGCGCATCGCGATCGACGCACGCAAGCTGCACGACTACGGCATCGGCACCTACGTTCGCAATCTGATTCGCGCGCTGGCGCGTCAGGACACCGACGACACGTACGTGCTGCTGTGCCCGAGACGCGACGTCGACTTCGTCGAGTCGCTCGGGCCGCGCTTCGTCGCGCTCGAAGAGTCGTCGGCGAACTACAGCGTGCGCGAGCAGATCAGCGTGCCGCTGAGCTTGTGGCGCGGGCGCGTCGATCTCTTCCACGCGCCGCACTACGTCGTCTCGCCGCTGACGCTGTGCCCGTTCGTCGTCACGATCCACGACTGCATCCATCTGCGGTTTCCGCAGTATCTGCCGAATCGCGTGGCGCCGGTCTACGCCCGCACCATGATGTCGTCGGCGGCGCGCCGGGCCCGGCGCGTGTTGACGGTGTCGCAGGCCTCCAAGCAGGACATCCTGCACTTTCTCAAGATTCCGGCCGAGAAGATCGAGGTGATCTACAACGGGCTCGACGAACGGCTCGCGAAGGCGCCGTCGGCGGACGAGGTCTCGCGCGTGCAGCAGCGCTTTCAGCTCACGTCGCCGTTCGTGCTCTACACGGGCAACATCAAGCCGCACAAGAACGTCGATCGGTTGATCCATGCGTTTTCGCTGCTGCGCAAACGCGGCATGACCGAGGCGAAACTGCTCATCATCGGCGACGAGATCTCGAAGTACCCGAATCTCCGCCGGCTCGTGCACCGGTATCAGCTCCACCAGCACGTGCGCTTTCTCGGCTTCGTGCCCGACGCGACGCTCGCCGTGCTCTACCGCCTCGCGTCGGTGTTCGTGTTTCCGTCGCTCTACGAGGGCTTTGGCCTGCCGCCGCTCGAGGCGATGGCGGCCGGCGTGCCGGTGATCACGTCGAACGTCTCGTCGCTGCCCGAGGTCGTGGGGGATGCGGCGCTGCTCATCAACCCGCTCGACGAGAACGCGATCGCCGACGCGATGTGCCGCGTGCTCGGCGACGCGGCGCTCCGCACCGAGCTCGTGCGCCGCGGACACGAGCGCGTCAAGGCCTTCTCGTGGGAGCGCGCCGCGGCGCGCACGTACCAGGTCTACGCGGAGCTCGTGGGACGCCCCGCGCATGTCTGATCGCGATGCCCTGACCGGCCGCAAGGTCGTGCTCGTGCACGACTGGCTGACCGGCATGCGCGGCGGCGAGCGCGTGCTCGAGTCGCTCTGCCGGATGTTTCCGCAGGCCGATCTGCTGACGCTCGTCCACGTGCCGGGCAGCGTGTCGCCGATCATCGAGCGCCGCCGGGTGCGCACGTCGTTCGTCCAGCGGCTGCCCTTGGCGAGGCGGCTCTACCGCCAGTATCTGCCGCTGTTCCCCACCGCGATCGAGCTCTTCGACCTCGACGACTGTGACCTGGTCATCTCCACCAGCCACTGCGCGGCGAAAGCCGTCGTCGTGCCCGGCCACGCGGTGCACGTCTGCTACTGCTTTTCGCCGATGCGGTACGCCTGGGATCAGTTCGATGCGTACTTCGGACCCGCGCGCGTCGGGCCGGGCCGAAGCGCCCTGCTGCGCCGCGTCATGGCCGGCATCGCCCGGTGGGACCGGGACACGGCGCCGCGCGTGCACCGCTTCTTAGCGGACTCTCATTACGTTGCGGGCCGGATCGCCCGGTACTATAATCGTGTCGCCTCGGTCCTCTACCCGCCGGTGGACACGGCGTTTTTCACGCCCGACGGGAGTCAGCCCGAGCCCCATTTCCTTGTGGTGTCCGCCCTGGTCCCGTACAAACGAATCGATTTGGCCATCGCTGCGGCCGGCCGCCTCGGCGTGCGGCTGCGCATCGTCGGCACCGGCCCCGATGAGGGCCGCCTGAGGGCCACCGCGGGGCCGATGGTCGAGTTTCTCGGCAGCGTGGACGATGCCGCGTTGCGGACCGAGTTCCGGCGCGCAAACGCCGTGATTCTGCCCGGCGAAGAGGACTTCGGCATCGTGCCGGTCGAGGCGCTCGCCTGTGGCCGCCCGGTCGTGGCGTTCGGACGAGGCGGCGCGTGCGAAACGGTGGCCCATGACACGACGGGGCTGCTCGTCGATGAAGCGACGCCCGAGGCGTTCGCGTCCGCGATGGACGCAGTCGCCCGCCGCGAGTGGGACCCGGCGCTCCTGCGCTCGCATGCCGAGCCGTTCGCCGTCGATCGTTTTGAAGCCGCGTTGCAAGGCGTGCTTTTGGATACCCTGGCGGCCGCTTCCTGATGCTGAGGCGCTACAACCGGCTCCTCGTCGCGATTTATGTCGCCGCCGACACGATGTCGGGCTTCGCGGCGTTCGTCCTCGCGCATCTCATCCGGTTCGACAGCGGGCTGATGGACGTCACGCGCGGCCATCGTCCGCTCACCGACTATCTCTGGATCGCGCCGTTCGTCGCCGTGCTCGTGCCGCTGGCCTTCCAGTTGCAGGGGATCTACCGGCTGCGGCGCGGCCGCACGCGCGTCGACGACTTCTTCGCCGTGCTCGTCGGCAGCGTGCTCGCGGTGATCGCCGGCGTCACGGGCACGCTCGTGATCCAGGCCTACTACGCGGACCCCGCGCTCAAGGCGATCGGCTTCTTCGAAGTCTCGCGCGGCGTCTGGGTGCTCTTCCTCGCGCTCAACGTCGTCTTCACGTACACCTCGCGCGAGGTCGTGCGTGACGTGCTGCGGCGGCGCTGGCGCGCGGGCATCGGGCTGAAGCGCGTGCTCGTCGTCGGCGTCGGCGACCTCGGCCGGATGGTCGCCGACCGCATCCTCGAACACAGCGAGCTCGGGTTCCAACTCGTCGGCTTCGTCGACGATCGCGCGGGATCGAGCGACGCGATCGGCTACCGCGGACTCCCGCTCCTCGGCACGGTCGATCAGACGCCCGACATCTGCGCGCAGGAGAAGATCGACGAGATCTACGTCGCGCTGCCGATCGAAGAGCACGTCAAGATGCTCGGCGTCGTCGAGTTCGCGTCGCGCGAGTGCGTGGACGTGCACGTCGTGCCCGACCTGCTGCAGTTCATCGCCCTGAGGGCGCGGCTCGAGGACCTCGACGGCCTGCCGCTCATCAGCATCAACGACGTGCCGCTGCGCGGCATGAACAACGTGCTCAAGCGCGCGGTCGACGCGACGCTGTCGGCGAGCGTCTGCCTGGTGGGATTGATTCCCGCGCTCATCATCGCGTTCCTGATCAAGCGCAGCTCGCCCGGGCCGATCTTCTACAAGCAGGTCCGCATGGGCCTCGACGGCAAGGCGTTCACGGTCTACAAGTTTCGATCGATGCCGGTCGACGCCGAAGACGTCAGCGGCCCGGTCTGGGCGCGCGACGATGATCCGCGCGCCACGACGATTGGGCGCTGGCTCCGGAAGCACGACATCGACGAGTTGCCGCAGTTCTGGAACGTGCTCGTCGGCGACATGTCGATCGTCGGCCCGCGACCCGAGCGCCCGTTCTTCGTCGAGCAGTTCAAACACCGCATCCCGTCGTACATGCTGCGGCACAAGGTGAAGGCCGGCATCACCGGCTGGGCCCAGGTCAACGGCTGGCGCGGCAACACGTCGCTCGAGAAGCGGATCGAGTTCGACCTTTACTACATCGAGAACTGGTCGCTCGCGCTGGACTTCAAGATCATGTGGCTCACGGTCGTCCGCGGGCTGCACAAGGCAGCCTGACAGGGGCGTTCCGACACATGCGCATCGTCATTACCGGCGCGGCCGGGTTCATTGGTTCTCACTTGTCGGAGGCCCTGCTCAACGCGGGGCATTCGGTCATCGGGATCGACAACCTGCTGACGGGCGACATCGCCAACATCGCGCACCTGGCCGGACGCGATTTCCAGTTCGTCAAGCACGACGTCACCAACTACATCTACGTCGAGGGCCCGGTCGATCGCGTGCTGCACTGGGCCAGCCCGGCGAGCCCGATCGACTACCTCGAGCTGCCGATTCCGACGCTGAAGGTCGGCGCGCTCGGCACGCACAAGGCGCTCGGCCTGGCGAAGGCCAAGGGGGCGCGCTTCGTGCTCGCGTCGACGTCCGAGGTGTACGGCGATCCGCTCGAGCATCCGCAGAAGGAGACGTACTGGGGCAACGTCAACCCGATCGGCCCGCGCGGCGTCTACGACGAAGCGAAGCGGTTCGCGGAAGCGATGACGGTCGCCTACCACCGCTACCACTCGGTCGATACGAAGATCGTTCGCATCTTCAACACGTACGGCCCGCGGATGCGCGTGAACGACGGCCGCGCGGTGCCCGCGTTCATCGGCCAGGCACTACGGAACGAGGATGTACCCGTCTTCGGCGACGGCTCGCAGACGCGCAGCTTCACCTACATCAGCGATCTCGTCGCGGGCATCGTCGCCCTGATGGAATCGACCATCAACGAGCCCGTCAACATCGGCAACCCGCACGAGATGACGATCGTCGACATGGCGCGCCTGATCATCCGCATGACGGGATCGCGCAGCAAGATCGTCTTCAAGCCGCTGCCCACGGACGATCCCAAAGTCCGCCAGCCCGACATCACCCGCGCGCGCACGCTTCTCCACTGGGAACCGAAGGTGGCGCTCGAACAGGGGCTCGGCGCGACGATCGAGTACTTCAAGGCGAAGATGAAGCTCTAGCGGCCTGGGTGATTCATGCCTGCCGGTCTCATCATGAGGGCATGAAGACTCATGGAGGTTCCATGAAGGCCGGCGTCGATCTGAACCGGCCGCCCGTGGCGGCCTGACGGTTGGTCGTGACGATCGAAACCAAGAACGCCCCCTGATCACCTGGCGCTCTTGTTTTCGATCGTCGCGACCAACCGAGCCCGGCGGAGCCGAGCGATCAGATCGACGCCGGCAATCGCTGGCGCTTCGGGTTCTTCGCGAGCGTCGCGGTCAGTGTCGGCCAGAGATGCAGCGGACACTCCGGATCTTCATGCGTCCTTCATGAGTCTTCATGGGCCGATTCAAGTGGTCGATGCAACGCAGGCGGCCAGTGTAGCAGCTGGTGTCTTGTAGCCGAGGGTCTTCCGCGGGCGCGTGTTGAGTTGACGGGCGATCGTAT